>ERZ795053.3399-NODE-3399-length-18141-cov-5.319363_pt1 | contig 18141 bp, 18 predicted proteins | sample MGYA00375137_ERZ795053 | MGnify/ENA primary metagenome ERZ795053 (study PRJEB30182, sample SAMN05720284) | activated sludge metagenome | isolation source: Anaerobic digester | place: Hong Kong | collected 2014-12-17 ...
AGGATTTTTTAAAAAAAGATTTTGAATATCGATTGACAGAAAACGGGGGCGTAAATATATAGTCTACTATAACCGCGGGTGTAGTTCAATGGTAGAACTTCAGCCTTCCAAGCTGATAGCGTGGGTTCGATTCCCATCACCCGCTCATATTTTTCTTCACTTTTAAAACTCTCCAGGCACCCTGAAAAAATGTTCATCCTATGAAATATTAAAACTATAGGAACAAAAATAGTAAAAATAGTTAAAATATAATTGTCTGTTCTGCTTCAAAAAAAATACTTTACAATAGCATACATATCTCTTCAATTGACTGATAAGTTTCGTATCGGGAGACAACTATGACTAAAGAGAAGATTTTCTGCGCTAACTGCAGAAATTGTATTGTAATAAGACAACATGAAGCAGAACCGGATAAGTATGTACTACGTGTAAAATGTAAGCTTCGTAAATGGGTTAAACGTTCTGGAGAAGAAAAGCTCTATAAATACTTTACCGTTGCTCGCCGTATTATGGATGACTGTGACAACTACGAAGAATCTGGAGAGCTTTTTCCATACATTAAAAACCTCCGCAAAGAGCTTCCAATCAAGGATGAAATTTACTCTACCAAGGATCAGTAGTCAATGTTCAATCCTTCTTTCAAGGGTGGTGTTCACCCCCCTGAAAACAAAAAACTCACAGAAGAGAGGTCTATTGAAAACCTCTCTGTTCCTCATACCTGTTTTGTTCCTGTACAACAGCATATAGGTAAACCAGCCATACCTGTTGTACAGGTCGGTGATTATGTTCAGGTCGGTCAACTTATAGCCAAAGCTGACGGTTTTATCAGCTCTAATATTCACGCTTCCATACCTGGAAAGATTGCCTCTATCACAAATGGTCCAACACCGGCCTCTCCATCCGGTCTTCGCATACAAATAGAGACTCACGGCAATTTTACCAGCGAAAAAACACCCGATAAAATTGAATGGGATAAACTTCCTCCGAAGGATCTTCTAGACAAGGTCTTTGATGCTGGTATTGCCGGAATGGGGGGGGCATCATTCCCTACTCATGTAAAACTTTCGCCACCTTCAAATGTCAAAATAGATGTATTAATAATTAATGCTGCTGAATGTGAGCCCTATTTAACTGTTGATGATGCCCTTATTAAACGTTCATACAAAGAGATTATCGAAGGTATCATGATAACCAGAACAATTCTGGGAGTCAAAAATGTTATTATCGGGGTCGAATCAAACAAAAAAAGATCATACAAAACAATAAAAGAGTATCTTAAAAAAATTGGCGAAAAAAACATAAAAATCTCCATGCTGAAAACGAAATACCCGCAAGGAGCAGAAAAGCAGCTTATATTTTCACTTACGCATCGTACTGTTCCATCCGGTGGGCTTCCAATGGAAGTTGGAACTGTAGTACAAAATATTGGCACCTGTTTCGCAATACAACAAGCCGTCTGTTACGGAACCCCTCTTTTTGAACGGCTTGTTACCGTAAGCGGTTCTCTAATAAACAAACCGGGTAACTATAAAATTAGAATTGGTACAACAATTGCCGATATAATTCGTGAATGTGGCGGTCTAAAAGAACAGCCGCACAAGATAGTCATGGGTGGGCCAATGTGTGGTCAAGCCGTTGAAAGCACGGACATCCCGATTGTAAAAGGTACATCCGGCCTCCTCTTTCTTTCAAAAGAAGAGAGCTCAGCAGGGCGCTATGCAAACTGTATACGATGTGGGCGCTGTGTTCAAGCCTGTCCCATTAATCTTTTACCATTCGAAATAGCAGCAAATATCGAGATCAGCCGTCCTGAATGCACCGAAAGGTTTTCTCCACTAGACTGTATCCAATGCGGAGCATGTTCCTTTATCTGTCCGTCACGTCGTCCGGTCAGTCACTTTGTTAAGGTCGCGCAAGACTATATTAGATCAAAAAGGTAACTTTTTATTATGGATCAGCAGATATACACCTTATCACTCGCCCCTCATACAAAAAACAGGCAAAATCTTCCTGTTGTTATGTGGCTTGTTGTCTTGTCGCTCTTGCCTTCAACAGTTTTCGCCGTCTATACCTTTGGCATGCATGTTCTTCTGGTTATATTAACCGCCATTTTTTCTGCTTGTGCAGCCGAGTACCTTTTTCGTCTTTTATTAAAACGTGAATTAACTATATTTAACGGATCAGCAGCCATTACTGGGCTTTTACTTGCAATGAACCTGCCCCCAATGGTTCCTCTCTGGATACCAGCAGTCGGTTCCGTTTTTGCGATAATTATTGCTAAAGAACTTTTCGGTGGCCTTGGTCACAATATCTTTAACCCTGCTCTTGTCGGGCGTGCATTTCTTATGGCTTCATGGCCCGCCTTGATGACTACAAAATGGATTACTTTCCCGAACGGTACATTGTTCAGCAGCTCGTTTAACGCCTATTCAGTTTTGCCGAAGCCCGCGCTTGATGCGCTTACCGGAGCGACTCCGCTTGCTGCTCTTAAAAACGTACCGTCTTTAGCCAAGTCGTTTGATGTACACTCGCAATATAATATTTATCAAACCCTATTTGATACATCAAATTTTAAAGCTTTGGCAATCGGTAATATAGGTGGATGTATTGGTGAAACATCGGCTCTTCTTTTGCTAACAGGCGCCTTGTTGCTGCTCTTTACACGAATAATTAACTGGCGCATTCCATTTTCATATATCGCAACATTTGCTCTATTGATATTTACTTATTACAAATTAACAGGTTTTTTTATGCCGTATCACGCGCTTGTTTACCATCTCTTTTCTGGTGGTCTTATACTCGGCGCTTTTTTCATGGCAACCGATATGGTAACTTCGCCGGTCACCGGTAAGGGGATGCTTATTTTCGGAGCAGGATGCGGATTATTGACATTTGCTATACGCATCTGGGGAGGTTACCCTGAAGGAGTATCCTACTCAATACTATTAATGAATGCTGCTGTTCCATTAATCGATAAATATTGTGTTCCAAAAATATTTGGGAAGAGGAAGCAGGCCTGATGAAAGATATTATTAAACCTGCGGCTGTCCTTGCGGCGGTTACATTTTGCGCTTCACTTCTTTTGGCAACAGTATTTGCTGTTACAAAAGAACGTATCGCTTTTCTTGACAGTGAGGCCGAAAAAAATGCGCTGGCTATAGTTTTACCAGGCTACTCAATCACCGATACGGCCAAAACAAAAGATAATAAAATATACTGGGTAGGCGAAAAGACCGAAAACGGTGAAACCATTAATGGTTTCGCCTTTATAAGTGAATCTCCAGGTTATTCTGGCACAATACGATGCATGATAGGTGTTGACTCTAACATGACTATTTTAGGCATATCGATTCTTAAACAGACCGAAACTCCCGGTCTTGGAGCTCGTTCAGTAGAGATAGCATCAAAAAATACCTTTTGGGATGTAATTACCGGTTCAGCGGTTGATGAAGGAATTCAGTTCCCCTGGTTTCAGCAACAGTTCGCCGGTTTAAATGGTAATAAAACTGTTCAGGTTGTCAAAAACGGTGACTGGACACCGGAAATGGCTTCAGATCTTGTTTCGCAAAATGCTGTTTCAGCAATAACAGGAGCAACTATTACATCAAAGGCTGTAGTTGACTGTATTCACAAAGGTATTAGCGAATATAACGATATAATTAAAAAAAAGTAATAAATAGAGATTGTTATGAGTATTAAAAAAGAGTTCTTGAAAGGTCTTGTCGAGAAAAATCCTGTTATGGTTTTGGGTATCGGTCTTTGCCCTGCCTTGGCGGTAACTACTTCGGTTTCTAACGCCTTATGGATGATGATAGCAACAACTTTTGTCTTGACCTGCTCAAATATTCTGGTATCTCTTGTTAAAGATTATATACCGTCACATATACGAATACCCGTTTTTATTACAATTATAGCTACCTTTGTTACTGTTGTCGAAATAACATTAAAAGCTTATCAGCCAGAAGTATATACAAGTCTTGGTATCTTTATTCCTCTTATCGTTGTTAACTGTATCATCCTTGGGCGTGCAGAAGAGTTTGCTTCCCGTAACGGTGTTTTTATATCAATTATTGATGCCTTGGGCATGGGAATAGGTTTTGGTTTAACGCTTACCATTCTTGCTTTTTTTCGGGAAACACTTGGGGCAAATAAACTTTTTGGATACACACTGATCCCGGGTTTTAAACCTGCAGGAATGATGGCTATTGCCCCTGGAGCCTTTATCACCTTGGGTCTAATGCTCTGGGCAATGAATCGAATTATGGTTTCGCGCAAACATAAAAAATAGTCATAAACTTTTGATTACCGGTAAACAATAATATGGAAATTAAACTTTTTATAACAATTCTCTTCTCCACAATATTTATTAATAACTATGTTCTTTCGCAGACCCTTGGTATTTGTCCTTTTCTTGGTGTATCAAAGAAAACCGATTCTGCGGCAGGAATGGGTTTCGCCGTAATCTTTGTCATGACATTGGCTTCCGTAATTACATATTTTATTTACAAGTACATACTTCTGCCTTTCAGTATCACCTATTTGCGTACCATTGCCTTTATTCTTGTTATCGCGTCAATTGTTCAACTTGTCGAAATGGCTATTAACAAGCTCTCACCCTCTTTATACCGAGCACTTGGAATCTTTTTACCTCTGATAACAACAAACTGTGCGGTTTTAGGTGTTGCTGTTTTAAATGTCGATTCCGGATTCATAACAAAAGAGTTCGGCCTATTAATGACAATTGTTCAAGGATTCGGTGCCGGTGTAGGTTTCTTGCTGGCACTTATGCTTATGTCTGGCATTCGAGAACGTCTTGAAACTGCCGATATACCATTCAATTTACGTGGTATGCCTATATCTTTTATAATAGCAGGTCTGCTTTCACTGGCTTTTCTTGGATTTGCAGGGATGAGTTTTTAATGAATAAGGTTCAGATACAGGTACAACTTCTGTCAATTACCCCTGATTGCGAAAAATTGATCGAAGAGGCAGGCCGAACTTGCTATCTCTCTTTTGACAAAACAGGCTCTAATACCAGCTTTATTAGTAACGCAATTCGCCGTGGACATTTATCTATTATTGAACATGCCTGCGCTTCTTTTCGTATTAAGGGAGCATCAAGAGCCTTTACACATCAACTTGTGCGTCATCGCGTTGCTAGTTTTTCACAACAGTCACAGCGCTATGTAGACGAAAATAATTTTAATTATACAATTCCCCCGTCTATCGAGACCAATGCTCAGGCATTAAAACTTTATAATTCATTTATGGAACAAGCTCGTGATGTCTATACCAACCTGCGCTCAATGAATATTCTAAAAGAGGATGCAAGGTTTGTTTTACCAAATGCTCTTGAAAGCGAAATTGTTTTTACAGCTAATTTCAGAGAGCTAAGACATCTGTTTGATTTACGGCTAAAAAAATCTGCGCAATGGGAAATACGTATGGCCGCTCTTCAGATGCTTCAAATAGTGAAAAACATTGCTCCACAAGTTTTTGGTGATTATATTATAGACTCTGAGAACATGACAGCGGTTTCAGAAAACATCTAAACGGGAGCAGCATTATTGATGGAGAAGTCGTGTAACCAAAATCACTCAAAAAATGAGAAACACTATTACGATACATCACTTTCGGCGAACATGGAAGATTATATCGAAACGATAGCTCTGTTGTCTAAAAAAAACAGGGTTGTTCGAGTTAAGGATATTGCTCGTGAACTGAATATAAAGATGCCCAGTGTATCGGCTGCTCTTCAAAAACTTAAAGAGTTAAACCTTCTAGACTACGAAAAATACGGATTTATCGAGCTTACTGACTACGGATTTAAAATTGCCGAAAAAATATATGATAAGCACTCGCTTATCGCAGGCTTTTTGCATGATCTGCTAAAGCTAGACAGCAATCAGTCATCAGAAGAAGCATGTCGGCTTGAACACTACTTGTCTGCGGAGAGCTGCAGCCAGATTTATAAACTAATGCAGTTTTATAAAAACGAATCTGCGGTAAGTTCGGAATGGACAATTAAACTTAACAGCATTATGAACTGTCGAACATTAATAAACTATACTGTTGGGGACAAACTGAAAATCATAGATCAGGGAGAAGTGAATGACTCCATTTGTCCGGTTGGTGCTCTATGCACAATTGTCGAAATAAATAATGACTGCTCTGTTCTAAGCCTCTCTTGTAACGGAAAGAATATGGATATCCCCTTCGAAGCTGCTTGTACAATATATGCAAGTTATGCCGAGACAGGCTTATGAAACGAATTACTATTGTTTCATTTGTAATAATTCTACTGGTTTCCGTTTCATTTTTTTTTATTAGAGCCACCACAATGATGCCTGACTGCTCCGCTCTTGAATCTGTTTCAAAATCTTGTTCAAATTTTAAATATAACAAGTTATTTACAAGAGCCCTTATGACTGCTCTGGAAGAAAAAGATAAACCAGCCTGTTATTATATAATGAAACTCTTTTACCACAGAAACAGACTCAATGATGAAAGCTTTAACCTTCACTACCGTTTATCACTAAATTTAATAAACAGTGCTGGATACAATACCGAAGAAATTCCTATACTATTGACCATGCTAATGATACGTGAATCTGGAAAATATTTTGAAGACGATGACCAGCTAATATGTCTTTTCCTTTCTTCATTAAGAAATATCGATCTTGTTGGCGCCGACGCAATATCAATGTATTATTTTGGTAAACGTCATTATAACCTTTCGGCAACTGAATCAATCAGACTTGCTGTGTTGTGCTCTTTACCTAATGAATCGGCCTATTCTCAATCAGATCAGTTTCGACAAACAGCAAGAGAAGTTGTGTTAATTCTTTTCAGGCGAAACGTAATATCCGAATCCGAATATAAAACCATTATTCATGAATTTAGGTAATATTTTTAAACTTCTTTTTCCATGATTTATTAAATATTCTCAAGCCAAGACGGTTATGTTCAGCAATTATCTCTTTAATTATGCTGTTGGTTGTAAGCGGGTTTATTGTCACAGCCCTTAATACAACTATCTCGTCTGGGCTATATTTTGTCGATTCGATAACTGTCCGAGATACAAACGAAAGGTCATTGTTACGTATTTCTCGATGAAGTTGTATATTTAATGCATTCAGTTCATTGTTAATTCTTGTTGCTTGTTTAAGTGAAGCTTCACTTTTTTCGGCCATCAATGATTCTAGATGCTTTTTTATTCTGTTTGGAATAAAGCGGTAATTAAAGATAAATAGTTCGGGTTCGTTTAAACTTTCAAAATTGGAATGAAGATCAATCTGGGTTTTAAAATAAGAGCTAATTGTGAAAGCTTTTTCGAATAGAAGCCTGAAACCTTCAGAACCGATTACCTTTAAAGCGACCCATGGTCTAAGAGCTGCAAATGGTCGTGATCCCTCAATGGTAAAACGCCCCTGATCCCGTGAGTCACGACGAACAACATATTGTGTTGTATGCTCCAGTGACTGTAAATCCTTTTCACTGTTAAACAGAACCATACCCATAGATAAAGGAAGATAAAGCAGTTTATGCGAATCGAAGGTAACAGAATCGGCTTCTTCGATGCCTTTAAAAAGATGAGCATAATCCTCAACAAAAAGAACCGGACCTCCCCAGGCCGCATCCACATGAAAACGGGTCTTATGCTTTTTAGCCAACTTATTCATCTCGTACAAATTGTCAATATTGCCGGTTTCGGTTGTACCTGCTATTCCTATTAGAGATAATATCTTGATCTTTTTCTCGTGATTTTTGTTATAATCTTCAATCGAGTTTAGCTCTTTTGAAAGAACATTTATATCGATTTTATTCGTACCATTTTCAACAGGTATTTTGATAATATTATTATCACCTATGCCGCAAAGGTCGGCTATTTTGTCAAACGAGTAGTGCCCTCTCTTTGACATAAGTAACACTGTTTTTTCGCAATTATAGTGATTATAGGCCTCAGCAAGCCCAGCAGATGCTATTCCAGGGAAACGTCCATCTTCTTTAAACAGAAGGTTGCGTGCCACAAGCATAGCAGTTAAATTAGCCATTGTTCCGTCACTGGTGACATTGCCAAGAGCGACCCTATGATTCTGTATTGTCTCTTTATAAAAGCGCGGGTTTTTACGGTAAATCAGTCTGTGTATCCAGCAAAGAAGCTCTCTCTCTACATAAGTTGATGCTTTAGCAGTCTCGATCTTTACCTGATTTTGATTAAGTGAGCTAACTATCATTTCTATAAGAATAGTAAAATATGGAATTGCACTTGTCATGTGCCCAATATAATAGGGACTGTAAACCTTAACAGAATGGGCAGCGATCTTGTTTTGAATTTCAGGGAAAATATCACGTAAAAGTTTTGGGTCGCGAGGTATCGATATATCGGAGAAAAGAGACGAAAGCTCGTCAAGAGTGATAGAGCTATGCAGCCCGCCCTTTTGTTTAAAGGAGTTATACATCATATCCAGAATCTGCTTACCAAACTCAAGAAAACGGTCCTGCGATTCAGGAAAAACAAAGAGCTTGCGAAGATGTTCTATGTCTGCATCAAGTTTATCGATCATTTTGTTTCAAAGAATTCTCTTTTTTTCGGCTAATAAGTCCGGCTATGGAAAGAGCAGCACTTATCAAAAAAAAGTAAACCGAGCTTTTTAGACCAAGAGTTGTACCCATCATGCGGTAACCTAAAAGCGTCTTAACATCTTCAATGTACTTTTCATCAATTTGACCATTAAGGGCGTAATGCGTATTAAGAACAGACAATGTTGAAGTTAAAATCGAAGATCCATCAATATTTGTGTATCCTGCAAATGGTGATGGATCCAGTAACAAGATATAGGCTTCTGTCAATTTATTGGGCGAACCGTTCATCAGATTATTGATTCGTTTTTCATAAAACATTCTAGAATAAACAGATGCGACAAGAATAATTATTGCTGCCAAAGCAATAACGGCTGAAGCTGCAAACATTATTGTACTGTCTTTTGTTTTCATAAATACTCCAGAGAGATAAAAACAGTGTTAAACCTGCGTCTTGTTTACGGCATCTTTCTCAATCGTCAAGAAAATAAACTGAGCTCGCGTACTACTGCTGGTATTACAATACAGGCGGTTTCTGCTTTTAATTGATTTACCGACAGCCTAAAGGACTTCCATCCATTTTGAGCAGCCTGTGTTTTTTCGCTTTCATCAAAACCACCTTCTGGTCCAATAGAGACAATAATCTCATCGGTAAACGGTTTTGCATCAAGTTTGTCACTAGCGTGCACATCTGCTATCAGAGATGTAACATCTTTCGTAACAAAAAGCTCTTTCGAGCTGATAGACGGCATAAGAAGCGGCATAACCGGAGCCATACATTGTTTAAAAGTTTCTTCGATTATTTTTTGCCAACGTTCCTGTTTTTTATTTATAGAACTACTTTCAGGAACGCATCGGTTGTAAAAAACAGGGATTATTCCTGTTACGCCACTCTCAACACATTTTTCAATTACAAAGTCGTTGCTCTTACCTTTTAAGATAGGCATAGCGAGAGTCAGTTTTAGATAATTTTGCACGGCGGGTTTAATATCGGTAACGCAAATTATACAGCTCTCTTTTTGTACGGAAACAAGTTCACCGCTTATAAATGAACCGTCTTTTGGTCGTACAACAATCAGATCCCCATTTTTGTGACGTCGAACATTAATAATATGGTGAAAGTTGGCTCCGTATAGCCTAACCTCTTTTCCAACACTGAAATCAAAATTATCATCGACCGGGTACTGGGGCATTATTTAACAGAACTCATGTTTTCGTGTCTAAAGGTAGACAAGGGAAAGGTTACTTTTTTATCATAATCTGTAAATTCAATTATGGACAGTGTTCCGCTGGATATATGAAGCATATCATATCTTACAGGAAAATGTCTTTTCTCAAAAGTTGACATTTTTGTAAACGAGAGTGTTTTAAGTATGGCCATATCGTTATCATGATAATCTATTCGAAGAGGAAGATAATTGGAAGCTGTCACATAAAGGGTTAGTTTACCATAAAGGCCATTCTTGAATATTGGGGTCAATGAAAGAATTACTACCTCACTCCCCTTGTATGTAGTTTTTCTTAAAATGGAACCAGTATAGTTACTCTGGAGATCGGCATTAGAAATATCTATAAAAGAGTAGTTAGAATCAAAAACTCTATCGTATCTGTCCACATCTGCTTTATGAAAAAGTTTAAGAGAATGCAGGTTATATACCCAGATATCCTCACCCTGCAGATTATAAAGAACACGAATCTCATTACCGCGTGAACTACTCGAAAAAGTAAATAGTGAATTGTCTTTGTCAATGTATCCAAGAATATCCCTTGTTACAGAACGACCGTCTGGAAAGATATGCATCAGCTTACCTTCAAGTTTGCCAGAGGGGTAAGCCATAACATCATCAACTCGCGCAAGAATTTCCTGGGCAGTAATCTCAACTATTCTTGTATCCTGTGCAGAAGCTGTGAGAGGAATAATGATAATTAAAAGCAATATTTGAATTTTTCGCATTAAATAAATTTCCGTTAATTTAAAATATATAATTGTATAGAATCAGTAATCACATGTTTTGTGACAGCATATAGAACATAATCATAGAAGCACAAACGGCAACTAAAAGTAGTGCACAGATAGCAAAAAAAAGCGACATAACAACGGATAAAAAACTTTTCATCATGGTTGTTTTATGCAGAAAACAGATGGTTTTTACGGTAATTACAATTGAATAAATTGTCAGAACGAAAGATGAGAGAGTCGACCATAAGCCCGGTGAACTGTTCTCAGGGTGTATAGATACCAAAAAAACCGTTATTGGCAAAACAAATAGTCTTGGAAAATAAGATAAATTTATTATGGAAAAGATTCTCATCATATCCGGTCTTATTTTCATTCCGCTAAGGGTAAAAGAAGACAAACAGGTGACAAAAATATTAACAAGCACCCAAAGTATGGAAAGTGATATAAAACCGTAAGATAATTTTATAAAAAACAGAGAGCCGTCGTTGTTAAGAACAGAACCCGACAATATTACAAACAGGGCGTGAATAACCGGAAACACAATGGTCGCCGGTAAAAAAGGTTTACCCTCTTCCAACATTACTGATAATCTTTCGTTATCAAAAAGCAGACAATAAAGATAGTCTGCCCATTTCAGGTTTTGCAAAGTTTCAACAAATGTCATTGTACGTACCTGTATTCTACTAGTGAGTGGTTTAATAATGCCGCTGGTGTGTCAAAAGATGAAATTCTACCTTCCAATGATTTAAAAAATTGATCAAAGGGGGAAGTCGATTCCAGATAAACAGGAGCGTTATCTTCGAGTCTGGCCAGTCCCTTTGCCTTTTTAATTGAGTCAGAATAGGTACCTATCTCGTCCACAAGACGGTACTCAAGAGCCTGAGATCCGCTAAAGATACGGCCATCAGCATAATCACTAAATTCATCAATTGGCATATTACGCCCAAGAGAAACATCTTTTAAAAATTGTCTGTATGTATTGTCTATAACAGACTGTAATAGTTCACGTTCGTCATCTTCAAGCTCTCGTGATGAAGAAAGAATATCTTTGTATCTTCCACTTTTGATTACATTCATACTGATACCGTATTTTTCAAAAAGATCCTTAAAATTGGGTGACGAAATTATTACACCAATTGATCCAGTTATGGTACCCTGATTCGCAAAAATATAACTGCACGCACTAGCTACATAATAGCCACCAGAAGCAGCTAAATCACTCATAGAAGCTACGACCGGAATGTTTTGTTGACGCATCTCCGTTATTTTTCTGAATATTTCCTGGGTAGCAGCTACTGTGCCACCTGGAGAATTAATGCGTATTACAACAGCCTTAATTTTTGGATCATTTTGCATCTGATCAAGTTTTTCAACAATCGCATCAGAACCACCAGATTGCGAAAAAGCTCCGCTTTCACCAGACGTGGTAATCGGTCCGTAAATCTGTATAACACCAATTCCGGGCGAATTATCAGGAAAGCCCAGTTTGCTTTTTGCACCCGAATTATTCATTGAAATACTGATTCTAACAATTGACAAGATAGCTGTTAAAGCCAAAAATAATACTATTACCGTTAAAAGTTGTCTGTTTTTATCCATATTGTGTTATTGACCTGAAAATAGATAGGATTACCGTATACTTTTTAAATAGAAACTTAAATAGAAACGGCAGCTCTATATACCTCTCTTACCTTACATTTATTTTCAATTACTTTTTTTAACAACCCGTTAAAATTTGATGCAACCGGTCTACTTTACATTGATTAAATTTATATCAGTGAATTTCGATTTATTACCATTCACTGAACAGCGATGCCGCTTAAAGGCGTGTCAAATAGAGTTCTATTAAATATTATTGTATTGACCAATTACATTATTCAATAACTCTGTTTAATCTGGTTAACAGTAAACTGTATCAGTTATACGTGTATTTATCATATTTTTAACGAGGTAGCGACGGCAATTATGTCATTCGAAAACCATCTAAACAGTTTTATAAATAATGAAAACAGCAAGGGGAATTTTAGAAATTACAATCCCGAATCAATAAAAAAAGCTGCGGCTGTTATTGGAAACCCTCAGAACGAATATAAAATTTTCCATATTGCCGGAACAAATGGAAAGGGCTCATCGGCACTTTATATCGCCCAAATTTTAGAACGCTCCGGTTATAAAACTGGTCTATTTACTTCTCCTCATCTTCTTGCTGTAAACGAAAGAATTGCCATAAACAGGCAAAATATATCTGATATTGATGCGGTAAAAATAATTGATAAAATAACAGCTGCTTGCGATACATCTGGTTTAACCTGGTTTGACATGATTACTTTAGTTGCGTATGAGTACTTCAGGGAGAAGCAAGTTCAATTTGCGGTAATAGAATGTGGTCTTGGCGGAAGACTTGATTCTACTAATATTATGCAAGATTCGAATCCACTTATCACATCAATTTCTCTTGACCACACATTGCTTCTTGGTAATACATTAGACAAAATAACGTCCGAAAAAGCCGCGATAATAAAGAGTTCAGGTATTGCTGTAACATCAAATACCGAAAAGGAAATTGTTGATGTAATTGAAGATCAAAGCAAAAAAGCCAACGCCTCTCTAAAAATTTACGGTCGTGACTTTATTTATAATATTAGAGAAGACAATAAACTTTTAGTATATTACGGCTCAAGATCTTTTAACGGAATTAACTTGTCTCTCACAACTCCGGAGCAGGCTCTCAATTTTTCATCAGCCCTAGCCCTGCTTGTTGCATCTAAGACTGAATTTGATGAAAGCATTCTATACCAGGATCCTTTTGAACAACCTTTCGGCAGATTTACCGTGCTTAATACGAAACCGTTGATTGTTTTTGATTGCGCGCATAACATCAGTTCCATAAAAGCCATGTTAGACACCTGTAAATCCCGACAAATGACAAAGGGAACAGTATTTCTTTCGCTTATGGCAGATAAAGAGTGTGAAACAATAGTAAGTATGATAAAAAAAAGTTCTTTTTCTCTTGTTTATGTTCTTTTAAATGATCAACGTTCATGGATTCCAGATAACGGGTCTTGCACAATTATGGAAGAGGATAACGCCTTGTCTTACATTGATCATGATGGAATTAATCTTTTTTGCGGTTCATTCAGATTATTTAACAAAACGGCCGATATTATAAATAAAACAAAAAACTGATTTCAAAATTCCGGTAAAATAAATGAAAAATGAGTTAAATGAAATAATAAATGAATGTGTGCGTTTAAGTGAAAATCTTTACCTTGGAACAGACAAGGATGAGGTAGATAAAGAATTTCAAAAATTGAAAAACAGACACGAATTTGCGCTTTCCAAAACAGAATACAAAAGTGAAGAGCTCAAACCAGTTTATACATCATTTCTAAATTCGTTTAATGCCGATTTTTTTTCTCTCTATTCAGATTTAACCATTACCGAAATGCTAAAAACTAAATGCTATCAGGCCGGAGACAATTCGATCTTAAATTTTGTAGATCTTCCAAATATTGAAGAATTATCAACAGACACAACTCATCGTATTAAGCTTAACCTGCAAAAGGACAATATATATTTATACCTATATAAAAATTCTGAGACAAATATATGTTTCAGAACTTTTAGCTCGTCACCTTTTTCAACTATTGATAACTTCAATAAAACTGTTGATAAACTAAACAATTTTATTCTTAATCTAAATAATCAAAGTTATGACTATACCTGGTTTAATAGTATAATTAATGACAAACTTATAAATTATAAAAATGATCTTTTCCTATTCTACTATAATTTTAAAAAATTGTACGGAATATTTAGCCATCTTGGAATAGATACTGTGGAAGATATCGCAGAATATATTATAAATCGCATCAATGAAAAGTATCCAGATGCCATTATGGTTTATCAGTTGTCACTGGAGAAAGTATGTGTGTTTTTTCAAAGCGAAGTACAGGACAAGCGAATAATATTTGAATACAATGAAATACCAATTCCCTATGTCATGAAAAAAGTACTTGTTAAGGGCTCGTCCAAGTTTGAAAAGCTGTTTGAGTATATTGCAGAGGATTAGGTTATAACGTTATTATTATTATTATTATTATTATTTGTGACACAAAAAAACCCTTTAAGGAAAGGGTTTTTTTATGGAAAAAAGTATTAGTCTAAAACGACAATAATTATCAAATATATTCTAGGTAGTCCTTAAGTTTCCTTGATCTGGTTGGGTGGCGCAAACGTCTTAGAGCCTTGGCTTCGATCTGTCTTATGCGTTCACGTGTTACGTTAAACACGTATCCTACCTCTTCGAGTGTGTGCTGATACCCGTCTTCCAGACCGAATCTCATTCTAATTACCCGTTTTTCGCGTTCAGGCAGCGTGCTTAACACCTTGTTTATATGTTCAGTCAGTAGCTGATACGCTGCCGCATTAGCAGGTGAATCAACATCCTTATCTTCAATAAAATCTCCAAGAAGCGAATCTTCTTCCTCTCCAACAGGAGTTTCAAGAGATATAGGCTCACGCGCCACATTTTTAACCTGTTTAACTTTTGCTACAGGCCATCCAAGACGATCTGCCAACTCTTCAGGAACCGGTTCTCTTCCAAATTCTTGTTGAAATAAACGAGTTTCACGAGTTATTTTATTAATCTGTTCGATCATATGTACAGGAACACGAATAGTTCGCGCCTGGTCAGATATTGCGCGAGTAATTGCTTGACGAATCCACCAGGTCGCATATGTCGAGAACTTATAACCTTTGCGATATTCAAACTTATCCACCGCTTTGATAAGACCGATATTGCCTTCCTGTATAAGATCAAAAAAATGCATTCCACGGTTAGCGTACTTTTTTGCAATTGATACAACTAATCTCAAGTTTGCGTTTATCAGCTGTTTTTTCGCAACAGATATCTTGCGCTGTCCCATGTTTATCTGTTTGCCCCATTCAAGAATATCTTCTGCGTTTGTACCAGCTTCCTGTTCTATACGGCGTATTTTTCTCTCGTTATTTCTTATATCTTTAACAATTTCATTAATGATCTCCGAATCATTAACTTTGTACTTCGTAAGAATCTCAGCCGTATCCTCATCTTTTTCGAGTTTACGCGCATCATGTTTAATTGTTTTTATGTCGGTCTTGTATTTCTTTTCAATATCAGAAAAGAATTTCTTAGTATCTTTGATTCTTGACACCATGGACTGAATTTTCGAAGAAAGTTTTCCAATCTCGTTTTCATGGATATCAATTGCCTTTATATGATCAACAATGACCTCGTAAGATTTTTTGTACTGTTCTTCAGCCTTTTTTATTGTCTCTTCGTCAATATCAGTCTTTTTGAGACGAGTCATGGCCTGAATCATCAATTTATCTTCTTTGATAATTATATCCATATTGGTATAATAACGCTCTTCGAGTGCTTTCAGGTCAAACGAGGAGAAATAGTATAAACGATTTATCTTTAGTATATCGGTCAGTTTTATCTTTCCCTGTTTTACTTTGGGATGATTCTTGATAAGGTCATTTATTAGTAGAGTAGAGCGAATAACCGCTTCTTCAATAAGAATCTCACCCTCTTCTATCTTTTTGGCCAAATCGACCTCTTCCTCGCCGGAAAGCAGTGATACCTTTCCTATTTCACGAAGATAAAGACGTATAGGATCATCGATTGCCGAATCATCCTTCTTTTTGGCTGCTTTTTTTGCGCTTTTTGCTGCTTTCTTTTTTGTGGCAGGCTTCTTTTCTGCAATAATTGCGGCTGCACCATGAACATCCGCCAGAACCGCGCCCTTACGTGTAGATTCTTCAACTACTTCAATTCCCAATTGATTAATTAAAATAAATACATCATCTATTTTTTCAGAATTGAGCAGCTTGTCGGGAAGAATGTCGTTAATCTCGTCGTAAGTTATCTCACCATTTGTTTTGCCAAGATTTATAAGCTTCTGGATCTCGGCATTAGAATCCAAAGCAACATCACTTTTGCTCATATTACCTCTTTTTAACGTAATTCACGGGCCTTTAATTCTTTTTTAAAAGACGCTCTCTTTTGCTATCCTGTTGTTTTAAAGGATCTTAACCAGCATCATAATAAAATACAATATGTAAAAGCCCTTCTGATAATCGGCTTTAAGCCTGAAATAAAAATCTACAAATATACTAATATCACGTTTGGCTATAATTAACTGCTGTTTTTAAATAAATTCAAATTGCTCCATTTTAGTAAACAGTAGAATAGAAATGTTACCTTCAATGATTTTGAACCGATAACATGGAAGCATTTTTACTATAAATATATCCCGATAGCTTCTCTTTTTCCCTTCGCCAAATGTCTATCTCAGTCAAAATACGCGAACTATCACTGCTATCTTTACATTTTTTTAGTGCTTCATTGAACTTTGTTAGTTTAACATCAATAGCGTGTATCTTCATGTTAAGATAGATTTCTGTATAGGCCGATTCAGGACTTTCAATATTATAATCGGCAGAGAGACGTTCAGAAAGAAACCGCTTTTCGTTATTATCTTCAATTATGTCAAATATTTTATCACCTGTTACATTTTCGTCATGCTCGTACAGATCGAAAATGGTGTTGATCAAATTTTTTAAAAGTGGGTCGTCAATATCAAACTCATGAAAGTCCATCATGGCCTTTTCAATAAGCGAAGGATAGTTAAGCATAAGTACAATCAGCTCTTCTACCGATCTTTGTACAAAATTTTTCTGTTTTAAAGGTGTTGCTGTTACTGTAGCAGCTGGTTTTACACCTTTATACTTCTGATAATCGAGCTGAACACTGTCTTTTCTGATATTAAGAAGAGCAGCTATAATAGTAATACCCTCTTCTTTTTCAGCCTCGTATTGATAATCATTCAAAATCTCAAACATTTCACGCAATAACAGCTTTGTTTCCTTGTGACTATTTGCCTTAAAGTGGCTACGAAGACGAAATTCCGCCGGCGAACATGCTGTATCGACATGCATAAGCAGCTTTCGCGGTCCATTTTTTAGTATATATTCAAACGGATCACCTTCGGGTAGTGAGCCGATACGTATTGAAGCATTAAAGTCATGCGAGGCCGACACTGTTCTTAAAGCAGCTTTTGCGCCAGCCGCGTCAGAGTCAAAAAGAAGCACAATTTCGCTACACATATGGGATAAAACCGTAAGCTGGGCTTCAGTAAGGGCTGTACCAAGTGGCGCAACAACATTCTTTATACCCGATTGATACGCCCCTATTACATCAAGATAACCTTCCACAACAATAACACGATTAAGGGAGCGGATCTCTTCGGCTGCAAGATTAAGCCCGTACAGCACGGACCTTTTTGAAAAAACAGCACTCTCCGGTGAATTCAGGTACTTTGGTTGCGAATCATCAAGAACTCTTCCGCCAAACCCAAGACATTTGCCATTAATATCCCGTATGGGAAACATTAATCGATTGCGAAACATGTCATAATAGCGTCCAGTCTCTTTTTTGTGGCCAAGAAGACCACATTCAAGACCTTCGGTTAAAGCAATGCTCTTTTTATCTAGACTGTTTTTTATATAATCCCAGCTATCTGGAGCAAAACCGAGCTCAAAAATATCAATTG
>ERZ795053.3400-NODE-3400-length-18140-cov-8.761294_pt1 | contig 18140 bp, 16 predicted proteins | sample MGYA00375137_ERZ795053 | MGnify/ENA primary metagenome ERZ795053 (study PRJEB30182, sample SAMN05720284) | activated sludge metagenome | isolation source: Anaerobic digester | place: Hong Kong | collected 2014-12-17 ...
CCGGCCTCGCCGACCAGGTCGCAGTTGAGCTGGAAGTGTTCGCGCAACCGACCGCGCTGCTGCTTCTCGTAGCGGAAGAGCTGTGGCACGCTGAACCAGCGGATCGGCTTGCGGAGGCCGTTGGCACGGGCTGAGACCATCCGGGCGAAGGTCGGGGTCATCTCGGGCCGGAGGGTGACGTGCCGGCCGCCCTTGTCGGTGAAGTCGAAGAGCTGCCCGACGATCTCCTCACCGCTCTTGGCGGTGTACAGCTCGAGCGGTTCGAGCGGAGGGCCATCGTACTCCTCGAACCCGTAGCGCCGGGCCACCCGCCGCCAGGCGGCGAGGATGTGGTTCCGGAAGGCGAGATCCTCGGGCGCGAAGTCCCGGAAGCCGGGCAGGGCCTGAAACGTCATGGCCCAAAATAGTCGGACTCACCGTCGCAGGGGATCACGGTGCGGTCTCCACGGGCGCTGGCGGGAGCGCGACTCCCCACGCCCCCTAGACCATCATCCCACGCGCCTCGAGGACATCCCCCACGGTGTGGAACGACCCCGTCACCAGCACCGTCCCGGCGCCCCGCTCCACCTCGGCCAGCGCCGTGCGGAAGTCGGGCTCCAGGTGCCACCGGGCTCGGGCCGGGGGGCGCTCCGGCGAGGCGAGCCAGTCGCGAAGCCAGTCGATGTTCCATCCGCGCCCGGCGGCGGTCGGCGCCATCGTGAGGATCCCGGCGTCGATCACGGTGTCGAGCTGGACCAGCATCTCCGGCCACGGCTTGTCCCCAAGGATCGAGACGAGCGCGTGGACAGGCCCGATCGGCGGGGTCGCCTGGAGGTGGGCCACGAGGGCGGCCACGCCATCGGGGTTGTGGGCGACATCGAAGAGCCACCTGCCCCGGCGATCCAGCCGCCCCGGGATCCGAGCGCGAGCGAGGCCTGAGGCGATCGCCGAGTCCCCCGGGGAGAGGGGCACCGGCAGCGCCTTGAGGATCGCCGCCGCAACCGCGGCGTTGCGGCGCTGGTGCGGCCCCGCCATCGCGAGCGGCCCGGTCCACCGGACCTCGGGGGGGACGACCACCGGGAGGTACCGCCCCTGGCCCACCGCCTCGCGCCCTGCCGCGTGGAGGAGCGCGGCGAGCTCGGGATCACCGTCGCCGATCACGAACGGCACCCCGGGCTTGGCGATCCCGGCCTTCTCCCGGGCGATCGCCGCGAGGGTCTCGCCGAGGTACTTCTGGTGGTCGAGGGCGATGTGGGTCACCGCGCTCACCAGCGGGTGGAGCACATTGGTCGAGTCGAGCCGACCGCCGAGGCCGACCTCGACGACGGCGACCTCCACGCCGCGGGCCGCGAAGTCGGCGAAGGCCATCGCGGTGGTCGCCTCGAAGAAGGTCGCCCCCGTTTCCTCCATCGCCGGTCGCAACAGACGGGTCCACTCCGCCACCGCCTCGCGCGAGATCGGCGCGTCGTCGACGCGGATCCGTTCACGGAACGAGATCAGATGCGGCGAGGTGTACAGGCCGACCCGGACCCCATGCTCCCGCAGCGCCGCGGCCACCATCGTCGCGACGCTCCCCTTCCCGTTGGTGCCGCCGATGTGCACGGCCACGAACTGCCGCTGCGGATCACCCGCCACCTGGAGCAGGTGGCGGGTGGTCTCGAGGCCGAACTTGATGGTCGTGACGCGGGGGAAGAGGTAGTCGAGCGCCGCGCGGTAGGTCTCAGGCAGCCGCGTCGGCTCCGGCCGGCGCGCGCCGACCACGCATGTGGCGGAGCAACCGGGCCGTGGTCTCCCGGAGCGAGGCCCGCGGGACGACGTCGTCGATCTGGCCCTTCTCGAGCAGGAATTCTGCCGTCTGGAAGCCCTCAGGCAGGTCCTGGCCGATGGTCTGCTTGATCACCCGCTGCCCCGCGAAGCCGATGACGGCACCCGGTTCGGCGAGGATCACGTCGCCCTGCATCGCGAACGACGCCGAGACGCCGCCCGTCGTCGGGTCGGTGAGGATCGCGATGTACGGCACCCCCCGGGCGCGCATCTGCGCGATCGCGGCGGATGTCTTGGCCATCTGCATGAGGGAGAGCGCGCCCTCCTGCATCCGGGCGCCGCCGGACGTGCAGACGAGGATCATCGGGATCTTCTTCTCGGCGGAGCGCCGCGCGAGTCGGGCGATCTTCTCGCCGACCACCGAGCCCATCGAACCACCCATGAAGCGGAAGTTCATCACGCCGAGGTGCACCGGCTCCGCCTCCAGGCGGCCGAGCCCGGTGTAGATCGCATCGGACGAGCCCGCCTTGCGCTCGGCGGCGACGATGCGCTCGGCATAGTGCTCGAAGGTGAGGGGATCGACCGACCGGAGGTCGGCGAAGAGCTCCTTCCAGGTGCCGTCATCGGTCAGGAGCTCGATGTAGTCCTCGGCGGCGAAACGCTTGTGCGTGCCGCACTCCGGGCAGACGTTGAGGGCCCGGACGAACTTCTCCCGGATGTCAACGTGGCCGCAGGACTCGCACTTCTCCCAGGCATCCGCCGGGATCTCCCGCCGCTCACGAGGAGCGGTCCGAGGCTTCCGCTCCTTCTTGAACCACGCCATGACGGCCATAGCACCTCAGGATGGCACCGACGCCAGGGGAGCGCGGCGCGTCCACAGCCAACAGCACATTGAACGTGGGGGACGGCCCCGTGCCGCGCAAGGGCTTGACTTCCAAGCCCTTGTCAGTTCTCGACATAGCTGGCGACCCGCTCGTCCCTCGCGGTCCGGTAGGCAAGCCCCAGGCCGAGGAAGAGGGCCACCAGGAAGGAGCCGCCATAGGAGAAGAACGGCAGCGGGATCCCGGTGATCGGCATGATCGAGACCGTCATCCCCACGTTCTCGAAGATGTGGGTGAAGATGATCCCCGCGATGCCGAAGGTCACCAGGGACGCGTAGGGGTCGCTCGCGCGCCGCGCGATCTGGATCAGCACCGAGAGGAGGGCGAGGAAGAGCCCCAGCGCGGCGAGCACCCCGACGAGGCCGAACTCCTCGCCGACGACGGCGAAGACGAAGTCGGTCCAGTGCTCCGGGATGAACCCGGTGCGCTTCTGCGGTCCGAGGGTGAACCCCTGGCCGAACAACCCGCCCGACCCGATCGCCACCTTCGACTGGATCACCTGGTACCCGCTGGTGGAGCTGTAGGCCTCGGGGTTCAGGAAGGAGACGATCCGGCCGCGCTGGTGCGGTGCCATCCGATCCCAGACGACGATCGCGAGGACGCCCATCGCGGAGTTGGCGAGGTAGATCCCGATCGACTCGAGCAGGAACGGCCGCCACGTCAGGAGCATCACGAAGAGCGCCACCATCCAGAGCGACCAAAGCAGCGTGCTCCAGGAGAGCAGCAGCGAGACCACCGGCGAGGCGAGGAAGACCAGCATCGGGACCGGGACGCCGGCCCAGAACAGGGTCGCGAACAGGATCCCCGCGAAGACGATCGCGCTGCCGAGGTCGGGCTGGGCCATCACGAGCAGCGCCGGCACCGCGGCGATCGTGATCGGCGGGATCAGGCCGCGGATCGTCGTCGGTGCCTCGCGCCGGGCGGAGAACCACCTGGCGAGCATCAGCACCGTGGCCAGTTTCGCGAGTTCGACCGGTTGGCCGAGCCGGACCCCGCCGATCGCGAGCCAGCTCTTCGTGCTGCTGGCGGTCCCCGCCCCGGTCCCCGCCACCACCAGCACGGCGAGCAGCAGCAGGCTGAGGCCGTAGAGCATCGGGGTGGCCCACTCCAGCACCCGGAGGGGGAGGCGCGAACTGACCGCCGCCGCCGACAGCGCGATCAGGATCCAGACGAGCTGGCGCAGCCAGACCCCGCTTGCCGATGTGGGGGTGTCCGTCTGACCGGCGGAGAAGAGGACCACCAGTCCGTAGAACAGCAGCAGCCCCACGATGAGGAGCAGCGGGCGGTCGAGGCGACGGGTCACGGCGTGGTGCTGTCCGCTGCGGGCGGCACGGCAGCCGGTGCCACGCCGCCATCGGTCTCGCCATCGCGGGGGAGGCCGCCGGTGAGGTCCTCGGTGATCGGCAGGTCGACGGGCGCCGCGATCGCCGCGGAGTCCGGGCCGACGAGGAAGCGCCGAATCGCCTTCACCACGTAGGGGGCGACCGTCGAGCCGTGTTCGCCCTCCTCCACCAGCATCCCGATCACGATCTCCGGGGCATCGTACGGGGCAAAGCCGATGAACCAGCCGGCGTCGGCCTGGCCCCGCGGCATCTGCCCGGTGCCGGTCTTGCCCGCCACGAGCAACTCGGCCCCGCCGGACGCCCCGGCGGTGCCGCGGGCGACCACGTCCACCATCGCCTGCCGGAGGTCGCGCAGCTGGGCGGGGGTGAGGCCGAGGTCGTGCACCGGACCGTCGGGTCGCCGCTCCACCAGGAACGGCGGGCGCTTCACCCCATCGGTCGCGAGCGCCGCGTAGAAGGTGACCATGTTGGCCAGCGACTGCACGTTGGCGCCCTGGCCGATCGACAGGTTCAGCACCTGACCGGGCGTGAAGGTGCCGAAGCGCTTGCCGTTGACGTAGTCGTCGACGCTGTGCGCCCAGCGGGAGGACTGCTCGCGCTCGAGGTCGATCCCGCTGCGGTCATCGAAGCCGAGCGCCGCACCGTCCGCGAGGAGGTTCTCCGCGCCAAGCTGCAGCCCGAGCTGGTAGAAATAGACGTCGCACGAGACCTTGATCGCGTCGGAAAGCGTCACCGCGCCGTGGCCCTCCGGCTTCCAGCACCGGAACCGCCGCGAGCCGAACTGGTAGCCGCCGGTGCACGGGACCGGCATCCGGGTCGAGGAGGTGACCAGCCCGCGCTTCAGTCCCATCGCGGCGACCGCGAGCTTGAACGGTGACGCCGGAGGGTACCCGCCCTGGATCACCCTGTCGAACAGGGCGCTGCGCTTCGGGTCGTTGTACTCGTTGTAGCGCGCCTGCGAGATCCCGCCGATGAAGGCGTTCGGGTCGAAGGTCGGATAGGAGTAGTAGGCGAGGATCTCGCCCGTCGGCCGCATCGCGAGCAGGCCGCCACTGCGCTCGGCGAGGAATGGCGTGTTCCGCCACATCGAGTCGACGAACCGCTGCAACGGGAGGTCGAGGGTGGTGGTGATCGTCCGCCCAACGACCGGTCGGACGAATCGCCCGCCCCCGCCCTCGCGCACGGTGCGGCCAAAGGCGGTGACCTCGATCAGGCGCACCCCCGGCGTGCCGCGCAACCGGGTGTCGTACTCGTACTCCAGTCCGTTCTTCCCGACGATCGTCCCCATCCGGGCGTCGGGGAAGCGTTCGCTGGCCAGCTCGCGTTCGCTGATGTCGCCCACGTAGCCGACCACGTGCCCCAGCGCGGTGCTGTCCGGGTAGAACCGCCTCGGTTCGGCCTGGATCACGAGGCCGGGGAGTTGTGCCCGGTGTTCCTCGAGGATCGAGACGATCCGGAACTCTCCCGAACTGAACACCTGCGCCGGCTGGTACGGTGCGGCGCGCCAGCGCGCGACGACCTTGTCGAGGTCCACGGTGTCGAGCGGCGTCAGCGCATCGACCCGCGCGAGGACCGCGCGGAGTGAATCGACGTTGTCGGCCCAGAGCCGGATCGTGTAGCCCGGCGTGTTCTCGGCGATCAGCAGCCCGTTGCGGTCCCGCAGCTCGCCGCGCGGCGCCGGGAGCGGGACCAGGCGGACCCGGTTCGACTCCGACGTCGAGCGATACTCGCTCGAGTCGAGCACCTGCGCCTTGAAGAAGGCGCCGGAGAGGACCAGGAACGCCCCCGCGACGACCAGGCGCGCCCCCTGCGCCCGGCGCCGCAATTCGGCGGAGGTGAAGGTCGTCACCGGTCGATCCGGATCGCGAGCCAGTCGCGGAAGAGGATCACCACCGCCGTTCCGACCAGGGCCGTGCTCCCGGCCTGCAGCGGTCCCCAGAACACCGCCTCGGCGCCGAGGCGGGCCACGGGCGCGCCACTGAGCAGGAGGACGAGGAGGTTCCGGATCCAGGTGCCGGCGAAGAACAGTCCCGCCGCGACCACGACGTGGTCGGCGAAGAAGACCGCCCTGCCCCAGGCCGACGCGTACCCGATCAGCGTGTGCACCAGCATGTTGGCGCCGAAGCGCGCCGGCGTCAGCACGTCGATCGTGGCGCCGACCAGGAGGCCGGTCACCGCCGCCCACCCCGGCGACAGCCGCAGGCAGAGGATCAGGAGCGTGAGCAGGAGGAAGTCCGGCATCCCGCGTCCCTCGACCAGCGACGGACGGAGGTAGAACTCGAGCAGCAGCAGGATCCCGATCACGAGCGAGATCTGCAACCGGTCGCTGCGCCGCCGGCGCGTCGGGCCCTCGCCCGTCCAGACGTTGCTCATGGCAGGCTGTCCGGGGTGGCGGGACGGAATGCGCTATCGGCCGGCGTGCCCCGCAGGATCATGACATGCGACGCCGTGCCGGGGTTCGCGAACGGGGCGATCCGATAGAGCTGCTCGTAGCCGAGCGGGTCGGTCGTGACGCCGATCACCCGTCCGACCGGGATCCCCCGAGGGTACTTGCCGCCGAGGCCGCTGGTCACGATGACCGCGCCGGTCGGCACGGTGTCGCGGAGCGCCACCCCGCGCAGCTCGAGCAGCGGCTCGCCGCTCGCGCCGACGATCACCGGGCCCACGATGCCGAGGACCTTGCCGCCGCGGGTCGTGGCGGAGACGCGGAACTCCGGGTGCTGCCAGGTCATCGCCGTGCTCGCATCGGGCCCGACGGTCCAGGTCACGCCGAGGAGGCCGTCGGCGGTCAGGACCGGCTGGTTGATCGCGACCCCCGCCCGGCTCCCGGCGCTGAGGAGGATGGCACGCGGGTCGGTCGGCGAGGGGGTGTGGAGGACCTCGGCCGGCGTCCAGCTGGTCTCGAGTCGCGGGGCGAGGCCGAGAAGGCCGCGGAGGCCGGCGTTCTCGGCGAGCAGGGTCGAGTCCCGCTGGAGGCGCAGGGCGAGCGAATCGCGCGCGGCCTGGATCCCGGCGAGTTCGAAGCGGGCCACCCGGTCCCGCTCGGCCCGGGCGCGGAGGGCCACCACCGGGGCGAGGGCGGTCGCGCGGATGCTGCTGACCACCGCCCCGGACCAGGCGGACGGGAGGGCGAATGCCAGGAGCCCGACCAGCAGGCAGCCGACCAGGAGCACCAGGTCGCCACCCATCGCGTCCCGTCCCCCGAGGTCGCGCACGGTCAGGTCGTCAGGACGGAGCGGTACTTCTCGAAGTCGTCGAGGATCCGGCCGGTCCCGCGCACCACGCAACTGAGCGGATCCTCGTCGACGTGCACCGGGAGGCCGGTCTCCTGGACGAGGAGCTGGTCGAGTCCGCGGATCAGCGCGCCGCCACCGGTCATCACGATCCCGCGATCGACGATGTCGCTCGCCAGTTCCGGCGGCGTGATCTCGAGCGCGCGGCGCACCGCATCGACGATCTGCTGCACCGGTTCCTGCACCGCCTCGCGAATTTCGCTGGAGTGCACGCGCACCGTCTTCGGGATGCCGGAGACGAGGTCGCGTCCCTTCACCTCCATGTCGCGCTCCTCGCCGCTCGGATACGCGCTGCCGACCTTGATCTTGATCAGCTCCGCCGTCGGCTCGCCGACGAGCAGGTTGTAGTTCTTGCGCATGAACATCACGATCGCCTGGTCGAGCTCGTCGCCGCCGATGCGGATCGAGGTGTCCGAGACGATGCCGGACAGCGCGATCACCGCGATTTCCGTGGTGCCGCCGCCGATGTCGATCACCATGTTGCCGGTCGGCGTCTCGACCGGGAGGCCGACGCCGATCGCGGCCGCCATCGGCTCCGCGACCATCAGCACCTGCTTCGCCCCCGCGGTCTCGGACGAGTCGCGCACCGCGCGGCGCTCCACCTCGGTGATCCCGGAGGGCACCGCGACGATCACCTTCGGCTTCACGCGGAAGACGTGCTTGTCGATGATCGTCTTCAGGAAGTACCGCAGCATCTTCTCGGTCACGTCGAAGTCGGCGATCACGCCGTCCTTCAGCGGGCGGACCGCGACGATCCCCTCGGGCGTGCGGCCGAGCATCCGCTTCGCCTCGAGACCGATCCCCTTGATCCGCCCGGTCGACTTCTCGATCGCGACGACCGACGGCTCGTTGAGGACGATCCCCTCGCCCTTCACGTAGATGAGGGTGTTCGCCGTCCCGAGGTCGACGGCGATCTCGTTCGCGGGGAGGAACGAACCGAACTTGAAGAGCTTCACGTGGGCGCTTCCCGGACTGCGAGACGGGGCGACGGGGCCAGAAGTTGGCGTAAGGTGGCAGGAGGGTGCCGGAAAGCGCAACAGCTTGTGGGCGGCGGGTTTGGCCCACCTATGTGAGCAGGCGCTCACCGACCTTCGCCGATGAGCGCCCGCTCACAATTCGCTGCAGCCCGGCCGGGACCGGCGGGTCCCGTGTGGGACCACCGCTACCGCCCCGTGCTCCCGAATCCCCCCGCATCCCGGTCGCTCGGAGGCAGCTCCGCGACCTCCCGGAACGCGACCGGCTCGACCCGCTGCACCAGCATCTGCGCGATCCGGTCACCGCGCGCCACCCGGAACGGCTGGTCGCCATGGTTGATGAGGATCACCTGCAGCTCGCCGCGGTAGTCGGCGTCGATCGTGGCCGGGGTGTTGGGGAGGGAGATGCCGTGCTTGAGGGCGAGGCCCGAGCGGGGCCGGAGCTGCAGCTCGTAGCCATCGGGGACGGCGACCTTGAGCCCGGTGGGGACCAGGCCGCGCGCCCCAGGGGCGATCACGGCATCGACCGCCGCGACGAGGTCCATCCCGGCCGAGCCGGGGGTCGCCCGGCTCGGCAACGGCAACCCCTCGCCGTGCGGGAGCCGCACGACGAGGAGCTCGATGGCCTCAGAGGAAGTCGGCAACGTCGTGGCACTCGATCCCGAACGCCTCGGCCACCCCGGCGTACACGACCTTGCCGTCGATCACGTTCAGCCCGAGGCGGAGGGCCCCGTCGGCCTTGCACGCGGCCTGCCACCCCTGGTTGGCGAGCTTGATGGCGTACGGCAGCGTGGCATTCGTGAGGGCGAGGGTCGAGGTGCGCGGCACGGCGCCCGGCATGTTCGCGACGGCGTAGTGGAGCACGCCCTCGACGAAATAGGTCGGGTTCTCGTGGGTGGTCGGCTTGATGGTCTCCACGCAGCCGCCCTGGTCGACCGCGACATCGACGATCACGCAGCCGTCGGGGATCCCCTTGAGGTCCTCGCGGGTGATCAGGTGCGGCGCCTTCTTCCCGGGCAGCAGCACCGCGCCGATGATCAGGTCGGCATCCTTCACCGCCTCGAGGATGTTGTGGCGGTTCGAGAAGACGGTGTCGACGTTCGCCGGCAGGACGTCGTCGAGGTAGCGCAGCCGGTCGAGGGAGGTGTCGAGGATCGTCACGTCCGCGCCCATCCCGGCCGCCATCTTCGCCGAGTTGATGCCGACGACGCCGCCACCGATGATCACCACCTTCGCCGGCTTGACCCCCGGGACGCCGCCGAGGAGCACCCCGCGGCCACCGAAGAGCTTCTCGTTGTACTTGGCGCCCTCCTGGACGGCGAGCCGCCCCGCGACCTCGGACATCGGGGTCAGCAGCGGCAGGTGCCCGTTGGCGAGCTGGACGGTCTCGTAGGCGATCGCGATCGCGCCCGAGGCCATCACCGCGCGGGTGAGCGGCTCGTCGGCGGCGAAGTGGAAGTAGGTGTACATCACCTGCCCCTTCCGCATCCGCGGCCACTCGACGGCGATCGGCTCCTTCACCTTGATGATCATCTCGGCGCGGGCCCAGACCTCGTCGGCGGTCGGCAGGATGGTCGCGCCGACCGCGGTGTACTGCGCGTCGGTGAACCCGCTTCCCTCGCCCGCCCCGGCCTCGATCATGACCTCGTGACCCTCGCCGATGAGGGCCTCGGCCCCCGAGGGGACCAGGCCGACGCGGTTCTCGTTCGTCTTGATTTCCTTCGGCACGCCGATCAGCATCGTGAGCTCGCTTGCGCGCGCGGGGCGCGCGCGGTGTGGGTCAACGGGTCGGTCCGAGACGGACCGTGGTCATCCGCTCCGGCGAGAGGAACGCCGCGGCCACGGCCGCGGTCTCCTCGGTCGTCACCGCGTCGATGAGCCGGAGGATCTCGTCGAGCGGCTTGTACGGCTCCTGCAGCAGCGCGTGGGAGGCCAGCCGCGACATCCGCGCGGTGGTCCCCTCCAGCGCCAGCATGATGGTGCCCTTCAACTGGCCCTTCGCGTCCGCGAGGTCGTCGGCCGGGAGCCCCTCGCGGGCGACCCGTGCCAGCTCGGCCTCGATGGTGGCGATCGCGGCGTCGGCGGTCCCGGGCTGGGTCCCCACGTACACGGCGAAGTTGCCACCCGAACGATACATCGCGTGCCAGCAGTAGATGGCGTAGCAGAGCCCCTGCTCCTCGCGGACCCGCTGGAACAGCCGGGAACTCATCCCCGCCCCGAGGGTCGCCGAGAGGAGCGCCATCGGCCAGCGGCGCGGATCGGCGGCCCCGAACGTGTCGGTGCCCATCACGACGTGGACCTGCTGGAGGTCGCGGGACTCGTTCAGCCGCACGCCGCGGGCGGCCTCGGTCGGGTGCACCGGATCCATCGGCGCCGCCGGCTCGCCGGCCAGCCAGCCGAGTCGGTCGAGCTGCGCGAGGAAGTCGTCGTGCGCGATGTTCCCCGCGGCCGCGATCACGGCATTGCCCGGGTAGTACCCCCGCGCGTGGGTCGCGGCCAGGTCGGCGGCCGACAGCGCCGCCACGGTCTCCGCGGTGCCGAGGATCGGCCAGCCGTAGGGGTGACCGGGATAGAGCGCCTGGCCGAACAACTCATGGACCAGGTCGTCCGGGGTGTCGGCGACGCCGTTGATCTCCTCGAGGACGACGTTCCGCTCGAGGGCGAGGTCGCTGTCGCGGAGCAACGGGTGGCGGACCAGGTCGGTGAGCACGTCGAGCGCCAGCGGGAGGTCGGCGTCGAGGACGTGGGCCTGGTAGGCGGTGTGGTCGCGCGAGGTGAACGCGTCGAGCGCGCCGCCGCGCGACTCGAGGGCGAGGGCGATCTCGCGCGCCGAGCGGCGCGCGGTGCCCTTGAAGACCATGTGCTCGAGAAGGTGCGAGACCCCCATGACGTCGGGGGTCTCGTGGCCGCTCGCGGAGCGGAACCAGGTCCCCGTGGCCACCGACCGGACGCCGGGAAGGCGTTCGGTCAGGACCACGAGGCCGTTGGGACAATCGGTGCGGTGGAGCCCGGTGTCGAGCTGGAGGGTGCGCACCGGGGACCTCCTACTCGGGCTTGGGCAGCAGTGCCTTCCGCGAGAGCCGCATGCGGCCGCGCTCGTCGACCTCGAGGAGCTTGACCTGCACGACCTCGCCCTTCTTGACCACGTCCTCGGTCTTCTCGACCCGCTTGTGGTCCAGCTCGGAGATGTGCAGCAGCCCCTCGACGCCGGGGAGGATCTCGATGAACGCGCCGAACGCGGTGATGCTCTTGACCGGCCCCTCGTAGACCTTGCCCACCTCGGGCTCGGCGACGATCGCCATCACCATCTCGCGCGCCTTGCTGCCGGCCTCCTCGCCGACCGCGGCGATGGTGATCAGGCCGCTGTCGTCGATGTTGACCTTGGCGCCCGAGGCGTCCTGGATGCCGCGGATCGTCTTGCCCTTGGGGCCGATGACGTCGCCGATCTTGTCCGGCTTGATCTGGATCGTGATGATCCGCGGCGCCCACGGCGACATCTCGGGCCGGTGCGTCTGGAGCACCTTGTTCATCTCGCCGAGGATGTGCAGCCGGCCGTTGCGCGCCTTCTCCAGCGCGGTCTCCATGATGTCGAGCGAGAGGCCGTCGATCTTGATGTCCATCTGGATCGAGGTGATCCCCTCGGCCGTCCCCGCGACCTTGAAGTCCATGTCGCCGAGGTGGTCCTCGGTGCCGAGGATGTCGGTCAGGATGGCGACCTTCTTCCCCTCCTTGATCAGCCCCATCGCGACGCCGGCGCACGGCGCCTTGATCGGCACGCCGGCATCCATGAGCGCCAGCGAACCGCCGCAGACCGTCGCCATCGAGGACGAGCCGTTCGACTCCATGATCTCGGAGACGATGCGGATCGTGTAGGGGAAGTCGGCCATCGCCGGGAGGAGCGGATGCAGCGCGCGCTCGGCGAGCGCGCCGTGCCCGATCTCGCGCCGGGAGGTGCCGCGGATCGGCTTCGCCTCGCCGGTCGAGAACGGCGGGAAGTTGTAGTGCAGCATGAACGACTTGTGCGACTGCACCGGGCTCTCGATCGACTCGATGCGCTGCTCGTCATCGGCGGTGCCGAGGGTCGTCGCCACCAGCGCCTGGGTCTCGCCGCGGGTGAAGAGCGCCGAGCCGTGGACGCGCGGCAGGATGCCGGCCTCGACCGTGATCGGGCGGACGGTGTCGAGGTCGCGGCCGTCGATGCGCTCGCCCTTGTCGAGGATCTGGGCGCGCATCTGGGTGTACTCGACGTCCTCGAGCGCGGCGCGGATCTCGCGGCTCCCCTCGGGGAACTGCTCGGCGAGCGCCGCCTGCACCTCCTCGTGGACCTTGCCGAGCGCGGCGGCGCGGCCGTGCTTGTCCTTGCCGCTCATCGCCTTGGTGATCTGCTTCACCGCCATCGCCTCGACGGCCTTGATCAGCTCGGCGTTCTTCTCGGGCGCCTGCCAGGCCATGTCGGGCTTCGCGCCGCCGGCCTTCTTGACCAGCGCGTTGATGTGGCCGACCAGCTCCTTGATCCCGGCCTGCGCGACCTTGAGCCCCTGCAGCACCTCGGCCTCGGAGACCTCGAGGGCGCCGCCCTCGACCATCATGATCGAATCGGCCTTGCCCGAGACCACGAGGTCGAGCGCCGAGTAGTCGAGCTGCTGGAAGGTCGGGTTGAGGATCCAGTTGTCCTCGACCTTGCCCACCCGCGTCGCGGCGATCGGGCCCTGCCACGGGATCTGCGACAGCGACAGCGCGGCCGAGGCGGCCAGCACGCCGAGGACGTCGGACTCGTTCTCCTGGTCGGTCGAGAGCACCAGCACGAACACCTGCGTCTCGTGGCGGAACCCTTCCGGGAACAGCGGCCGGATCGACCGGTCGATGATCCGGCAGTTCAGGATCTCGTCATCCGAGGGCCGCCCCTCGCGCTTCAGGAAGCCGCCCGGGATCTTCCCCGCGGCGTACTGCTTCTCCCGGTACTCGACCGTGAGCGGGAAGAACGGCAGGTGGCTGATGTTCGGCGAGACGGTGACGGCGGCGAGGACGACGGTCTCGCCGTACTGGACCAGGACGCTCCCGGCGGCCTGCTTCGCCAGGCGCCCGGTCTCGAGGATCAGGGGACGGCCGGCGTACTCGGTTTCAATGCGATGCACTCTGGTTCCTTCGTGACGTGAGCACCCTCAAATGCAAACAGCGCCCCACGGTGCTCGTGTGGGGCGCCTCGCAGCGTCAGTGGGCCGTCAGTTCCGCAGGCCGAGCTCGGCGATCAGGGCACGGTAGCCCTCGAGATCGCGGCTCTTCATGTAGTTGAGGAGGCGGCGCCGGGTGCCGACCAGCTTGAGGAGCCCGCGCCGCGAGTGATGGTCCTTCGCGTGGGTCCGGAAGTGGTCGGTGAGATGGTTGATCCGCTCCGTCAGGAGCGCAACCTGCACCTTGGTCGAGCCGGTGTCGGTCTCGTGCGCGCGGTGCTTCTCGATGGTGGGCTGCTTGGGAATCATCCTCGGTCCTGCCTGCGGTCGTCAGGCTGCTGCGTTGGCGTAAGTTCGCTTCGTTCCTAGCCCTTAAGTATAGCAACTGGGCGCCAATCCGGGCAAGAGGAGGCCTCGGCCACCCCTGCTGCACCCGGGCGGCCTCACCCCCCCAGGATCCGCCCGATGTCGTTGCTGAACGCCAGCACCATCAGCAGCACGACCATCCCGAGGCCGACGATCTGGACCACCTCCCGGATCCGGGTCGGGATCGGCCGCCGGATCAGGCCCTCCACGGCCAGCAGGATGAAGGCCCCGCCGTCGAGCACCGGGATCGGCAACAGGTTGACCACCGCCAGGTTGACCGAGATCAGCGCCATGAACCCGAGGAGGGTATCGAGCCCGGCCCGGGCCGATTGCGCCGCGAGCTGGCCGATCAGGATCGGACCGCCCACCTCGCGAGTGCTCACCCGGCCGGTCGCGAGCCCCCGGAAGGTCTTGAAGATCATCCCGGCCGCCCCGATGGTGGCCCGGCTGCCGGCGCCGATCGCCTCCGCGATCGAGAGCGACACGGTCTGGTAGGGCACCCGCTGGTACACCCCGAGGCGACCGATGATCCCGCTGGCCGAGTCGTCGGGCACCCGCAGCTCGGCGGCGGGGGTCACGGCGACCTCCCGGCGGGCCCCGTCGCGAATCACGCCGAGGACCAGCTCCCGCCCCGGCGCCGCCTCCACGGCATCAACCACCTCGGTCCAGGCGGTCACGGGCACCCCGTCCACGCTTACCAGCGAGTCGTCGGGGGCGAGTCCGGCGCGATCCGCCACGCTGCCCTGCACCACCTGCCCGACGACGGCCGGGTGCAGCGGCCGGAGCGCCGCGGCGAGGTTGGCGCGCTCCACCAGCTGGTCGGGGTGCAGCTCGACGCTCACGGGCGGCTGCCCCGTGAAGGTGAAGCTGATCCGGTCCCCCGCCCCGCTCGTGACCTGCGCGATCACGTCGTCCCACGCCGTCACCGGCTCGCCGTTGACGGCCTCGATCCGGGTGCCCGACGGGAGCGTGGCGAGGGCGCTCGCCTCCGCCGGGAGGGTGGCGACATCGACGCGCCCGAGCGTGACGGTCGGGTCGAACTGGCGCCCGTTCTTGACCGCGAGGCCGACGAAGACGACCCACGCGAAGGCCAGGTTGAGGGTGACACCCGCGAGGATGATCACCATCCGCTGCCAGACCGGCTTCGCCTCGAACATCCGGTCCGGCGGCACGACGGCATTCTCCGCGCCACCCTCCAGCACCCCGGACGAGGGATCCTCCTCGCGCGAGGCCATCTTGACGTACCCGCCGAGCGGCAGCCAGGCGATCGCCCATTCGGTCTCGCCCCGGCGGAACGACAGCGCCTTGATCGGCGCGCCGATGCCGACCGCGAAGCGGTGGACCCAGACCCCGAACGCCTTCGCGGCCCAGTAGTGCCCCAGCTCGTGCACGAACACCAGCACGCCGAGCACGACGAGCAGGATCGCCACGGTGTATGCCACGCCACCCATCAGATCGCCTCCTCGGCGGTCCGGCGCGCCTCGGCATCGGCCGCGCGCACCACGTCAAGCGAATCCGCGGCGACCACCGAATGGGCCGCCAGCGCCGTCTCGATCAGTACGGGGATCCGGCCGAACGGGATCCGTCGCGCCAGGAAGGCCGCCACCGCCACCTCGTTCGCCCCATTGAAGACGGCCGGGGCCGTGCCGCCCGCACGGCCCGCGGCCACGCCGAGGCCGAACGCCGGGAACGCCTCGTGGCGGACCGCCTCGAAGGTCAGCGCACCGGCGGCGACCGGGTCGAACCGCGTCGCCCCCGCATCGGGGACGCGATCGGGGTGGGTCAGGGCATAGAGGATCGGGATCTCCATCGTCGGGAACCCGGCCTGCGCGAGCACGCTGCCGTCGGCGAACTCGACGAAGGCGTGGACGATGCTCTGCGGATGCACCACCACCTCGATCGCATCGTAGCCGAGGTCGAAGAGGAAGTGCGCCTCGATCACCTCCAGCGCCTTGTTCGCGAGCGTCGCCGAGTCAACGGTGATCTTCGCGCCCATGCTCCAGGTCGGGTGGTTGAGCGCCTGATCGACCGTCGCCTCGGCGATCGCGCGATCGCTCCAGGTCCGGAAGGGCCCGCCGCTCGCCGTCAGGATGAGTCGCGTCGGCGCCGTCCCCTTCGCAGCCGGCCCCGCGAGGCACTGCAGGACGGCCGAGTGCTCGGAATCGATCGGCACGAGCGACCCACCGCCGAGGCGTGCGGCCTCTGCCACGAGGGCACCGGCGGTCACGAGCGTCTCCTTGTTGGCGAGGGCGACCCGCTTGCCGGCGCGCAACGCCGTGAGCGTCGCCTCGAGCCCGGCCGCCCCGACCACCGCGTTGACGACGACATCGACGTCGTCGCGCGTCGCCGCCGCGATCAGCGCCTCCGGACCGGCGGGGAACCCCGCGCTGCCGTCGCCATGCACCAACCCGGCGAACGCCGGCTGCCAGTCGCGCACCTGGTCCGCGAGCAGCGCGGCGTTCCGGCCGGCGACCAGTGCGACCGGACGGAAGCGATCGGGGTGGCGACGCAGCACGTTGAGGGTGCTGGTGCCGATCGAGCCCGTCGAGCCGAGGAGCGCGATCCGCCTCACACCAACCCCAGGAGCCGATAGCACACCGCCGCCGCGGGCAGGACGAAATAGAGCGAGTCGAACCGGTCGAGCACGCCACCGTGGCCGGGAATCAGGGCGGAGCTGTCCTTGACGCCCGCCTCGCGCTTGAAGAGCGACTCGGCCAGGTCGCCGAGCTGTCCAAGGGTCGCGAGCACGAGCGCGGTGCCGACGGCGGGAAGCAGCGCGAGCGAGATCCCCGTGGCCGGAAAGACGGCGTACACGAACAGCGGCGCGACCAGCGCCCCACCGACGAGGCCGGCGAGGCCGCCGGCGCGGGTCTTCCCGGGGGAGATCGTGGGCGCCAGCTTCGCGCCACCGATGGCCCGGCCGCCGAACATCGCGGCGGTGTCACAGATCCAGGTGACCACCAGCGGGAAGAAGACGAGGGCGGCGCCAGCCCACGAGCGCTCGGGCCATCGCGCGTGGCGAATGCCGAGGAGGAAGGCCGGGAGCAGCGCGGCATAGGCCACCCCGAACGCGGTGACGGCGACGGCGCCCAGGGGCCGGGCCGACGGCGCGCGCTCGACGAGGGCCTGGGCGAGCAGCCACAGCACGAATCCCGCCCCGAGGTACATCCAGCTGCCGGCCAGCCATGCCGCCGCCTCGGGGCGCGTCGTGGCGGCGTGCACGGCGAGCGGGGCCGCCACGGCGGCGAGCATCCCGGTGCGGCGGAACGCCGCGATCCCCTGGTGGGCGGCGATGTCGTACAACTCGCGGACGCCGAGGGCGGCGATCAGGCTGACGAGGGCGGCGAGCGGCCAGCCGCCAAACCACACGACGCCGAGGGCGAGCGGGATGGCGACGGCGGCGAAGCCGACGCGGTGCGTCATGTTGGCGTCCATCACGACCTCAGGCGGTGACGCGCCCGAAGCGGCGGTCGCGCCCCTGGAAGTCGAGGATCGCCTCGTAGAGGTCCTCGCGCCCGAAGTCGGGCCAGAGCACCGGGGTCACGTGCAGCTCGGCGTACGCGACCTGCCAGAGGAGGAAGTTCGAGAGCCGCATCTCGCCGCTGGTGCGGACCAGCAGGTCGGGGTCGGGCCACGCCGCCGTGTAGAGCTCCGTCGCGAAGTTGGCTTCGGTGACCGCGTCGAGGTCGAGGGCCCCGTCGCGCACCCGCTCGGCGAGCCGCCGCGCGGCGCGCACGATCTCGGCGCGGGCCCCGTAGGAGAGGCAGATGTTCAGGGCGAGTCGCGCGCCACCCGCGGTGTGCGCCTCGATGCGATCCACCGCCTCGCGCGCCGAGGGCGCGAGCCGGTCGAGGTCGCCGAGCATCCGCACGGTCACGCCCTCGCGTCGCAACTCGGCCGCCTCCTTGGCGATGTACTCCTCGAGGAGGGCCATCAGCGCATCGATCTCGGCCTGCGGACGCTGCCAGTTCTCGTGCGAGAACGCGAACAACGTCAGCACCTCGACGCCGGCGTGGAGCGCGCCCTCGACGGCCTCGCGCACCGCCCGGGCCCCCGCCTGGTGGCCGGCGGGACGGGCGAGGCCGCGCTCGCGGGCCCAGCGGCCGTTGCCATCCATGATGATGGCGATGTGCCGCGGGATCGCGCCGTGCAGGCGCAACGCCTCGAGACGGGCCGATGGCGGCGTGCTCACACCTCGAGGACCTCGGCTTCCTTCGCCTTCAGGAGGTCGTCGACCTGGTGCACCGCCTCGTCGGTCGCCTTCTGGACCTCCTTCTCGGTGCGCTCCTTCTCGTCATCCGATACGCCCTCGACCTTCTTGATCCGCCCCATCGCGTCGCTGCGCGCCTGAGATCGGAAGAGCACACGT
>ERZ795053.3401-NODE-3401-length-18136-cov-6.591228_pt1 | contig 18136 bp, 14 predicted proteins | sample MGYA00375137_ERZ795053 | MGnify/ENA primary metagenome ERZ795053 (study PRJEB30182, sample SAMN05720284) | activated sludge metagenome | isolation source: Anaerobic digester | place: Hong Kong | collected 2014-12-17 ...
GTTGAGCCACACCAGCATTGCCGGATCAATGAGCATCGCGCCGGCGAGCTCGGGAAAGGGCCCGACGGCGAGTCGCCGGATCGTCTGCTGCTGCGCCAGCATCATCGCCGGCTCACGGACACCTCGCAGCGAGGTGGCGAAGTGCTCGTGCCAGCCCCAGACGACCTTCTCGCGCAACGGCTCTCGGGTGGTGACGAGCCGGCGCAGGTACCACGCGAGCAGCTCCTCGCTCAGCTGGGCTCGGCTCGCGCTCGCCCCGCTGCGGCCGACGAGTGCCAGGGTCGGCGGATCGAGCTCGCCGGCCGCTGGCGGTGCCTGCAGGGCCGCGATCCGGGTGGCGATCCACGGGCCGGCGCCGACCCGCAGCAGCTCATCGACCTCGGCGCCGGTCGTGCCGAGGCCGCAGTGCCGGGCCAGTCTGGCCGCTGCCGCCCACGCGGGGCTGCCGAAGGAGTCGCTCATGCATCCAGCCTGACCTGCGCATGTTCGAGGACGGTCAGGGCTCGATGCGGCTCCGGTATGCCGCACCGCGTGGCGTCCCGGTCTCGACTCGAACGAGCGGGGTTGCACCCTGCTGGTGGAGCGACAACCGGCTGAGCCAGCCGGATATCGACGGGGAAGCGGCTAATCGACGAGCCAGCCGGATATCGACAGGGGAGTGGGACATCGACGGCATCAGGACCCGACCGCGCCCCCCCGGGTTGTCCGGCCTCATCAGCTCAGCTGCCGCCCCGCCGAGGCAGCCGGATCGCGAAGCAGGCGCCACCCTCGGGCGCGGGTCCGGCGCTGACGGTGCCGCCGTGCCGTTCGGCGATCCGGGCGACGATGGCCAACCCCAGCCCCGTGCCGACCGAGCGCACGCCTCGATAGCGCTCGTAGAGCACCGACCGCTCGAAGGCCACCGGGTAGTCCTCCGGCGCGAGCCCCGGCCCACCGTCGCGCACCTCGAGCACCACGATGTCCTGCTCCGCGCGCGCGGCCACGACCACCGGCCGACCGGCCGGGGTGGCGCGCAGCGCGTTGTCCAGCAAGCCATCCAGCGCCTGACGCAGCCGGTCGGGGTCGGCGAGCACCGGCAGCGGCGCGTCCGGCAGCTCGCTCGCGAAGACGACCCCGACCGCCGAGCACCTCGCCTGCCAGACCGGTCCCGCCACGCCCACGAGGTATGCCGCGTCGACCGGCCCCAGCGTCACGGCCGGTTCGTGCGCATCGAGCCGGGCCAGGTCGAGCAGGTCGCCGACCAGCCGCTCCAGCCGGGCCGCCTCGGCCCCGATCGTGCGCCCGACCTCGGCGACTCGGTCAGGAGCGACGATCCCGTCGGCGAGCGCCTCGGCATAGCCCGTCACCGCGGTGAGGGGGGTGCGCAGGTCGTGGGAGACCGACATGAGGAACTCCCGCTGTCGGGCCTCCGAGTGGGCGAGCGAGCGTGCCAGGCCGTTGACCGCGCAGGCGACCTCGCGCACCTCGCGAGGGCCGGCCTCGGCGACGGCGACGTCACGACGCCCGGCCGCCAGCTCGGCGGCACCGACGGCGGTGTGCCGCAACGGTGCCGTGATCCGCCGGGCCAGCCACCAGCCGAGCAGGCCGGCGAGCACGGCGGCCGCGGCATACCACCACACCATCGCGGCGACCGCACTCTGGCCGACCGAGACGGCGTCGGCCCGGCGCTGCGCGAGCACGATCGCCGACCCCGACCCGGTGGCTCGGCCTTCGACGAGGACCCGGCCGTCGTCGGTGACCACCCGGGTCGAGACGTCCTGGCCGGCGGTGAGCCGGGCGAGCAGGTCGGCGGTGAGCATCCGCCGGGCGAGCGGGTCGCCGGTGACGACCGTGCCCCGGTCCGGCACGGTGCGCACGACCGCGACCTGCACCTGGACGGTGCCGAGTGCCGACCGGGCGCGGGCCAGCCCCCCGTCGGTCGCCGCGGCCTGCTCGGCCACCGCCGCGGCGGTGTCGGCGAGCACCGCGAGCGAGCGGGCCGCGGCCTGGTCGTTGGCGCGCTGGACGACGACCACCGCCGCGATCGTGCCGAGCAGGGCCGTCGCGACGACGACCCCTACGGCGAGCAGCGAGACCCGGGCCCCCAACGATCCGAGCAGCCTCCGCACCCGGGTCACGACGTCGCCCCGGCATAGCCCACCCCGCGCACCGTGCGGAAGGGATCGTGCGGGGCGAGCTTGGCGCGCACCTGCGCGACGTGCACGTCGACCGTCCGCTCACCGGCGACGTTGTCGTAGCCCCAGACCGCGCGGAGCAGCTGGGCCCGGCTGAAGACCCGTCCAGGGCTGCGCATGAGATGCGCCAGCAGGTCGAACTCCGTTGCGGTGAGGGCGATCTCGCGACCCGCGAGGCGGACGCGGCGCTCGGCAAGCAGGCACTCGAGCGGCCCGTGGCGCAGCACCTCCACCGTGCCGGCCGCCTCGGGAGTCTGCTCAGCCCGGCGCAGCACGGCCCGCACCCGGGCGAGCACCTCGCGCGGCGAGAAGGGCTTGGTGACGAAGTCGTCGGCGCCGAGCTCGAGCCCGACGATCCGGTCGACCTGGTCGTCGCGCGCGGTGACGAAGACGACGGGTGTCCAGTCGCCGCGCGTGCGCAGCGCGCGGCATACCTCGATGCCGTCCAGGCCCGGCAGCCCGATGTCGAGCAGCACGAGCGCCGGCCGGTCATCGGCCACCCGCTCGAGGGCCGCTTCCCCGTCGCGCGCGACGACGACCCGGAAGCCCGCGTGCGTGCAGGTGAGGGCGAGCAGGTCCGCGATGGCCGGCTCGTCCTCGACGATGAGCAGCAGCCGCCCGTCGGTGCCGAGCTCGTCGCTGGATGCCGAGACCACGGTGGTCACCCTACGGAGCCGAGGTCACGTCGCGGTGTCCGGCGTGTCAGGGTTGTGTTCGAGCCGCCGGAACCGGCCCCCCACCGCGGCGCGTTGGCCACCGGGACGACACTGTGGGGGACCGGTGTCGCCGGCCAGAGAGGACGACCGTGAACCGAGGACTGCCGTGGCAGCGCTGAGCGTGCTCACCGACACCGCCGGTGACGACGAGCGGCGCCAAGGCCTGCGTCGGATGCGGCTGGTCGCGCTCGGGCTGCTGCTGCTTGCGGCGCTGGTCTATGTGCTCACCCTCGGCAAGGACGGAGCTTGGGGCTACGTCAACGCCGGTGCCGAGGCGTCGATGGTCGGGGCGATCGCGGACTGGTTCGCGGTCACCGCGCTCTTCCGGCATCCGCTCGGCCTGCCGATCCCGCACACCGCCCTCATCCCGCGCAAGAAGGACCAGCTGGCCCGCAGCCTGCAGGAATTCATGGGCGCCAACTTCCTGCGCGAGGAGATCATCCGCGAGCGGGTGCTCGCCGCGCAGGTCGCCGACCGGGCGGCCGCGTGGGTGCTGGACCCGCGGCATACCAAGCGGGCTGCCGACGAGGTCGCCGCGCTCACCGTCGCCGGCCTGCGCCGGCTGCGCGACGACTCGGTGACCGGGCTGCTCGACGAGGCGGTGCTGCCGCGGCTGCGCGAGGAGCCGATCAGCCCGATCGCGGGCACCTTCCTCGGCGAGGTCGTCCGCGACGGCGCTCATCACGGGCTCGTCGACCTCGCCGTCGCCGAGGCGCACCGCTGGCTGCTGGCCAACGAGGCGACCTTCAGCGCGGTCCTCGAGGAGCGCGCTCCCTGGTGGGCGCCCAACCGGGTCAACGAGGTCGTCATCAAGCGGGTCTACCTCGAGGCCATCGCCTGGGTCGAGGACATCCGCGACGACCCGATGCACCAGACCCGGCAGGCGCTCGACGACCTGCTCGAGCAGCTGTCCCGCGACCTGCTCACCGACCCCGACACCCAGGAGCGGGCCGAGCGGCTCAAGCGCCGGCTGCTCGATCACCCGCAGCTGCTCGCGACCGCGACATCGCTGTGGTCGGCCTTCCGCACCGCGCTCATCGGCTCGCTCGAGCAGCCCGACTCGCCGTTGCGGGAGCGCATCCAGGCCCAGCTGCGCACCTTCGCCGAGCACGTCCGCGCCGATGTCGCGCTGCGCGCGCGCCTCGACGGGTATGCCGCGGACCTCGCGGTCTTCTTCACCGAGCGCTACGGCGACGAGCTGATGACGGTCATCAGCCACACCATCGAGCGCTGGGACGGCGTCGAGACGGCCGAGAAGGTCGAGCTGCACGTCGGCCGAGACCTGCAGTTCATCCGGATCAACGGCACGATCGTCGGCGGCCTGGTGGGCGTGCTCATCCACACCGTCACGGTGCTCACCGGGCACTGACGCGCGATACCGGTTTCCGCCGGGACCCGTCCCTCTGCCACGCTGGCAGGCATGCAGCTGGCGCTCTACCGCGAGGTCCTCGCGCTGGCCGGTGCCCGGCGGGTGCTGCTGCTCGGCTTCCTCGTCCGGCTGCCGATGTTCGCCACCGGCATCGTGCTCACCCTGCACGTCGTGTCGACGCTCGGGCGCAGCTATGGCGAGGCGGGGCTGGTCTCGGCGGCCTTCACCGTCGCCCTCGCGCTGTCGGCACCCTGGCGGGGGCGGCTGCTCGATCGGCACGGACTGCGTCGGGTCGTGCTGCCGTCGATCGTCGTCACCAGCCTGGTGTGGACCGCCCTGCCCTTCCTGCCGTATGCCGCGCTGCTGCCGGCCTCGGTGCTCGGCGGCGCCTTCGCGGTGCCGTCCTTCTCGATCCTGCGGCAGTCGCTCATCGCCGTCGTCCCCGAGGACCGGCGGCGCAGTGCGCTGTCGCTGGACTCGGTCGGCACCGAGCTGTCCTTCATGATCGGCCCGGCCGTCGCGGTGTGGGCGGCCGCGAGCTACGACACCCGTTGGGTGCTCGTCGTGCTCGCGGTGCTCAGCGCGATGGCCGCCGTCGCGCTCTACGTCGTCGACCCGCCGCTGCGGGAGTCCGACGCCGATCCGGACGCCGACGAGGCCGCCGACGCCGACGCGTCGACGCGAGACGAGTCAGCCGGCGATGCCGCGGCCGACGCGCTGACCCGGGCCGGCGCGGCATACCCCGCCGGCGGTGCGCTCGGCCGGCTGCGCCGGTTGCGTGACCGGCGGGCGGCCTGGGTGTCGCTGCCCCTGCTCGCGGTGCTCGGCGCGGCGGCGGCGACGACGATCGTGCTCGCCGGCACCGATGTCGCGATCGTCGCGGCGCTGCGGGCGACCGGCGACGCGGCGGCGATCGGCTGGGTGCTCAGCCTGTGGGGCTTCGGCTCGCTGGTCGGCGGCCTCGTTTATGGCGCATGGCCCCGGTCGATCTCGGTCTTCTGGCTCCTTGGCGGGCTCGCCGCGACGACCCTGCCGGTGGCCCTGGCGACCTCGCTGCCGGTCTTCGTCGTGCTCGTCACGGCGTGCGGGGCGCTGTGCGCCCCGACGATCACCGCGACTGTCGACCACTTGTCGCGGCTCGTGCCCGAGCAGCACCGGGGCGAGGCGATGGGTTGGCACGGCTCGGCGATGACCGCCGGGCAGGCCGTCGGCGCTCCACTGGCGGGCTATGCGATCGACCACGCCGGGTGGGGGTGGGGGTTCGTGTCGGTGTCGCTCGTCGGACTGCTCGTCGCTGCCCTGGGGGCGAGCGGCCGGCGCTCGAGGCGGACCCGCGTCGCACGCCTCGCGGACCAGACGCTCAGCAGCTGAGGCCCGCCGAGACCTGGGCGATCTGCGCAAGGCGCTGACAGGCGACCGCCGCGCGCCTACCATCGCCACGTGCGGATGCCTCTTGCGAACGGTGTGCTGGCGCTGGCCCTGTCGGTGACGACGGTGGGTGGGATGGCGGCGGACAGCCCGCCGCCGCCGTCGCTGTCCGTGGCGGTCGCCGGTGACTTCGCCGCCGGGGCCAATGCGCAGGCGGTGCTGTCGTCGATGGCGGCCAGCTCGCCGGATCTGGCCCTCGCCCTCGGCGACCTGTCCTACGGCGTCACCGGCCAGGAGCAGGCTTGGTGTGATCTGGTGACCTCGCGCTTCGGGCCGGGCTTCCCCTTCGAGGTGTTGGCCGGCAACCACGAGAGCAACGGCCAGAACGGGATGATCAACGACTTCTCGGCCTGCCTGCCCAACCAGCTGCCGGGGGCCGTCGGCACCTACGGCCGGCAGTACTACGTCGACGTGCCCAAGGCCAACCCTCTCGTCCGCTTCGTGATGATCTCGCCGGGGCTGCCCTTCCCGGACGGCACCTGGTCGTATGCCGCGGGCACGCCCCGGTACGACTGGACCGCCGCGGCGATCGACGGGGCCAGGGCGAAGTCCATCCCCTGGGTGATCGTCGGCCAGCACTATCCCTGTCTGAGCATCGGGCAGTACGGCTGCGACGGCGGACCGGACCTGATGAACCTGCTCGTCGCCAAGAAGGTCGACCTCGTCCTCAACGGCCACGACCACTCCTACCAACGGAGCAAGCAGCTCGCTCACTCGGCTGCCTGCCCGAGCATTCCCCTCAACACCTATGTCCCCGGATGTGTCGCCGACGCCGACGACACCCTGGTGGCCGGCGCCGGCACGGTGCGCGTCGGGGTGGGCACGGGAGGGATCTCACCGTTGCACGACGTTAACGCCGCCGACCCGGAGGCCGACTACGTGCTGGCCAGGTCGGGCGCCAACCTCAACCCCACGTGGGGCCACCTGGCGCTGCAGATCACGAGCGACCGGATCTCCGCCAGCTTCGTGCGGGCTGCCGGTGGCACCTTCGCCGACGCCTTCACGATCACCCGCTCACCAGTGCTGCCGAACCAGCCTCCGGTCGCCTCGGCGACGTCGTCGTGCACGGGTCTGTCGTGTGTCTTCGACGGGTCGGCGAGCAGTGATCCGGACGGCAGCATCGCGTCCTACGCGTGGGCGTTCGGTGACGGCGGCACCGGCGCCGGCGCCACCGCGACGCACGCGTATGCCGCGGCCGGCAGCTATGTGGCGACGCTCACCGTGACGGACAACGCGGGGGCGACGGCCACGACGACCCGCACGGTGACGGTGACCGCCCCGACGAACCAGCCTCCTGTGGCGTCGGCGACGTCGTCGTGCACGGGTCTGTCGTGTGTATTCGACGGGTCGGCGAGCAGTGATCCGGACGGCAGCATCGCGTCCTACGCGTGGGCGTTCGGTGACGGCGGCACCGGCGCCGGCGCCACCGCGACGCACGCGTATGCCGCGGCCGGCAGCTATGTGGCGACGCTCACCGTGACGGACAACGCGGGGGCGACGGCGACGACGACCCGCACGGTGACGGTGACCGCCCCGCCCGTGACCTACCTCGTCGAGGACCGCTTCTCGCGACTGCTCACCGGGGGATGGGGCAGCGCGACGACCGGCGGCGTGTGGACCTCGACCGCACCGGCACGGCTCAGTGTCGACGGGACCAAGGGCGTGCAGTCGCACCCGGCCGGCAGCGGACAGACGACGATGCTCAACCAGACGGCACTGCCCGCCGCCGACCTGCGGGTCAACCTGTCGGTCGACAAGCTGCCGACCGGCAGCGGCCTCTATCCGTCGGTGGTCACTCGGCAGACCGCGTCCGGCTCCTACCGCGTCAAGCTGCAGCTGACGGGCAGCCAGGTCCGGGTGTTCCTCATCCGGGCCACGGCCACGGGCGCCGAGACGATTCTCGCGTCGTCCGGCACCGTGGCGGGCCTGCCGCTCGCTCCAGGAGTCCCGCTCACGGTGCGCGCCGTCGTCACCGGGACGGGCCCGACGATGCTGCAGGCCAAGGTGTGGGCGGCCGGGCAGCCCGAGCCGCCGACCTGGTTGCTCACCGCGAGCGACTCGACGGCCGGCCTGCAGGTGTCCGGCACCGTCGGTCTGTCGACCTACCTATCGAGCGCGGCCACGAACGCCCCCATCGCCCTGGGTGTCGACGAGCTCACCGTCACGGCTCCGTGACGGTGAGCCAGGCCGGCAGCCGGAGGGTCAGCCGCACGGCGCGTTGAGCGGCGCCCCCGGGTGGGCGGTGGCCTTGCTGAGATACCAGAGCCCGTTGCGGGCACCGAACGCATAGTCCATCGACCACGTCGTGCAGGTCTCCTGTGGCCGGCCGGCCGGCCCCTTGCCGGCCGGCTGGGTGGTCCGGAAGGTCACCCAGATCGTCGCCGCGGTGGCACCCTTGGTGCCGCCCTGCACGGTGACGTCCGTGATCTGGCTCTGTGCCGAGCCTTGGGCGAGCGTGCTCACTGGCGGCGGGCTGAGGAACTGGCTGGCGGCGAGGTCGAAGTTGCCGTTGTTCATGGCAGCGACGTAGACGACGAGCGCGTGCAAAGCGCCGGGCTCGACCATGGCGGCGATCTGGTCCTCGAGCGGATCTCCACTGGGCGCGGTGACGACGGTGCAGGCGGCGAAGGTCTGGGCCTTCTGGTGGGTGGCGAACATCTCGACGAGCGGCCGCGCGATGAGCGACGACACGGCGAGTCGTTGGCCCGCCACGTCGGTGATGCCGGCGTCGTGGATGCCGAGGACCTCACCCGTGCTCGAGATGAGCGGTGCGCCGCTGTCACCCGGGAGCGCCGCGGCGTCGTGCTCGACCAGGCCCGACGCGGTGCGCCCCTCGACGGTCACCTTGCGGTTCACCCCGTTGACGGCGCCGCCGTGGAAGGACAGCTGGCCCGCGAGCGAGTAGCCCACCGTCGCCACCGGATCGCCGACGGCGGGCGCCGTCGTGGCGAAGCGCAACGGGGGAGCAGTCGGCAGCCCGACCACCTAGCGTGCGGACCAGGTCGCGGATCGTGTGCTCGCCCTCGCCGTGGGCGACGAGGTCCCAGCCGGCGCGCAGGGTCAGCTCCGGCTCGGCACTCGCGTGCGCGCCGCCGACGACGTGCAGCACGGCCGCGTCCTGCGGTGTGCCGGCCCGGATCGCCGCAAGCCGGTGCTGGGCTGCGCCGAACTCGGTCGAGAAGAAGGACCACAGCACGACCGCGAGCCGGCGCTCTCGGGCCACCCCCGCGAGCACGTCCGCGAGCGGCAGCTCCCGATGCGGCCAGCGCACATCCGGATAGCTCGCCTCGCCGAGCGATTCGAGCGCGCCGAGGACAGCGCCGATGCCATAGCGGGACCGCCGCCCGTCGGCGGGCACGAGGGTGTATGCCGCGCGCACGCAGCGCATTCTGCCCCCTGCTAGACTTGACGACCGACCAGCCACGAGTCCACTCACCTGGACCCGTGGCGTGCAAGAGAAGCCCCGCTTCCACCCGCGCCGACCTCCGGTCGCCGGGTCCAGGTCCGGATCCGCCCGGCTCGCCGGGAGGACACCGTATGCCGTGTGGTCACGGCGTGCGGGTCCGTCGGGTCCCCGCGGTGACGTGCAGGCGACTGCGCGGCATACCCGCGACTGGATGACAGCGAAGGCTCCTCGCGCACCACTGGTGACGAGGGGCCTTCTCGCGTCACCGGGGCTTTCGACATGACGACGAAGGAGCACCACATCAGCGAGCCGCGCATCAACGAGCGCATCCGGGTCCCCGAGGTGCGCCTTGTCGGACCCAACGGCGAGCAGGTCGGCATCGTCCGCGTCGAGGACGCACTGCGGCTGGCCGCCGAGGCCGACCTCGACCTCGTCGAGGTCGCCCCGATGGCCCGCCCTCCGGTGGCCAAGCTCATGGACTTCGGCAAGTACAAGTACGAAGCCGCCATGAAGGCCCGGGAGGCCCGCAAGAACCAGGTCAACACGGTCATCAAGGAGATCAAGCTCCGGCCGAAGATCGACCCGCACGACTACGGCACCAAGAAGGGCCACGTCGAGCGCTTCCTCAAGGCCGGCGACAAGGTCAAGGTGACCATCATGTTCCGCGGGCGTGAGCAGAGCCGCCCCGAGCTGGGCTTCCGGCTGCTGCAGCGCCTCGCCGAGGACATCGGCGAGCTCGGCTTCGTCGAGTCGGCGCCCAAGCAGGACGGCCGCAACATGGTCATGGTGATCGGTCCGACGAAGAAGAAGTCCGAGGCCAAGGCCGAGGCCCGCCGGGCCCGCGAGACGACCCAGCCGGCGTCCTCGACCCACGGTCGGACAGAGCGGTCGAGCGAGCCCACGGCCGCGGCCCCGGTGACTGCGCCGGCCGAGCCGGCCGTCGCCGAGAAGCCCGCGTCCGCCCCCGAGCCGGTCGTCGGGAGCACCGAGGTGCCGCCGTCGACCCCGGTGGCCCCCGCCGAGCCGGTCGTCGAGCACGTCGAGGAGCCCGCCAGCGAGGCGGCCGCCCCCGAGGCGACCACGCCGGCCGACGCCCCGGCCCCCGCCGCTGGGCCCAAGCCCACCCCCCGGCCGGCCGCACCTCGCCCGGCCGCCCCTCGGGCGAGCACCACCAAGGCGGCTACGCCCAAGCCGGCCACGCCACGGCCTGCGGCCGCGGCGGCCAAGTCGGCCACGCCCAGGACGAGCGCGCCCAAGCCCGCGGCACCCCGCGCGAGCGCCCCGAAGCCGGGGCCTCGCTCGAGCTGAGCCCGCGGCATACCAGCACCATCAGCACGACCCCGGCGGCCACCGCCGACCGGGACGACACGCAGAAGGAGATCGGCGCACCATGCCGAAGAACAAGACGCACAGCGGGGCCAAGAAGCGCTTCCGCGTCACCGGCACCGGCAAGGTCATGCGCGAGCAGGCCGGCGGTCGGCACCGCCTCGAGGTCCACTCGAGCAAGAAGATGCGCTCGATCGCGAACGACGTCGAGGTCGCTGCGCCGGACGCCAAGAAGATCAAGAAGCTGCTGGGCCACTGAGCCCGACCCGAAGACTGAGGTAAAGGAGAACTCACGTGGCACGCGTGAAGCGGGCGACCAACGCCCAGAAGAAGCGCCGGGTCGTCCTCGAGCGGGCCAGCGGCTACCGCGGGCAGCGCTCGCGGCTCTACCGCAAGGCCAAGGAGCAGATGCTCCACTCGCTCGGCTACGCCTACCGGGACCGCCGGGCCAAGAAGGGTGACTTCCGTCGGCTGTGGATCCAGCGGATCAACGCTGCGGCCCGCGCCAACGGGATGACCTACAACCGGTTCATGCAGGGCCTCAAGGCCGCCGGCGTCGAGGTCGACCGCAAGATCCTCGCCGACCTCGCGGTCAACGACGAGAAGGCCTTCGCGGCGCTCGTCGAGCTCGCCCGCGCGGCCGTGCCGGCCCAGTCGGCACCGGCCTCCGGCGACGCCGCCTGAGCCGACGCGACGGCGCGCCGCCCTCCGAGCGCCGGGACACTCCCGTGCCGACCGCCCCGCCACCCCCGCTGAGCAATCCGCGGGCCGAGCGGGTGCGGTCGGTGCGGGCGCTGTCCCGGCGCTCGATGCGTGAGCGGACCGGCTTGTTCCTCGCCGAGGGGCCGCAATCGGTCCGCGAGGCCGTGCTGGCGCGACCTGACGCGGTGCGCGAGCTCTACCTCACCGCCGACGCGGCCACCCGGCACGCCGACATCGTCGCTGCTGCCGAGTCCGGCCGCGTGGCGACCTACACCTGCACCGAGGACGTCCTCGCGGCGATGGCCGACACCGCGGCCCCGCAAGGCGTCCTTGCCGTATGCCGGTTGCCTGGTGGAGATCCGTCGGCTCGCCTCGACGCCCTGCTCGCCACCCGCCCACAGCTGCTCGTCGTGCTGACCCATGTCCGCGACCCGGGCAACCTCGGCACCGTGGTGCGGGGGGCCGACGCCGTCGGTGCCGACGGCGTGCTCGTCTCGGCCGGGAGTGTCGACGTCTGGAGTCCCAAGGTCGTCCGCTCTACCGCGGGCTCCCTGTTCCATGTTCCCGTCATCGCCGGGATTGCGGCCGAGCAGCTCCTCGCCCGGCTCCGTGACGACGGCATCCCGTTGCTGGCCGCCGACGGACAGGGGGATGTCACTCTGCCTGAGCTCGATGCGGGACTGCTGGCCACGCCACACGCGTGGGTCTTCGGCAACGAGGCGTGGGGTTTACCGGTGATCCTGCGGGATCGCTGCGACCTCGTCGTGCGGGTGCCGATTCGTGGCCGGGCCGAGTCGCTCAACCTCGCTATGGCGGCGACCGTGTGCCTTTATGCGTCGATCACCCACACCGGGGCGACTCGCCAGGCCATGGCAGACGACGCGTCCGGCCGACTCAGTGCCCCGGATCATCGTCAACCGGGCCCGAGTCGCCGCAGCGCTGGCTAGTCTGGTCAGATGACCGAGGCGGGCGGCGTCGCCGCGCTCGCGGCTGCGGCGGGTCAGCCGTCGTCCAGCGAGGAGCAGGTCGTTCACTCCCTGGCCGACATGCTGCCGGACGGCGTCATCACCGTCGACGCCGACCGGGTGATCAGGTTCGCCAACCAGCGCGCCGGTGCCATCTTGCACGTGGACCACCAAGGGCTGATCGGGCGACCTCTGGAGCTGGCGATTCCGCTCACCGACGCCGAGGGCCGTTCCTGGTGGGATCTGGCCAGCCCCTGGGTGGGGTTGTCCAGCCGCACGGGGCACCGTGAGAAGCTGCTGTGGACCCCGGCCGGCGTCGGCGTGCTCGTGACGGCGAGGTATGTCCGAGCTCTCCCCAGGGGACCGGTCATCCGGGTCGTGCTCTCGGTCCGCGACACCCTGGCGCGACAGCGGGCCGAGCGCGATCACGCCGCCCTGCTGTCCACTCTCGCCCACGAGCTGCGCTCGCCGCTCACCTCGGTCAAGGGCTTCTCGTCCACGATGCTGCGCCGCTGGGACCGCTTCGGCGACGAGCAGAAGCGGCTGATGATCGAGACCATCGAGGCCGACGCGGATCGGATCGCCCGGCTGGTCGCCGACCTGCTCGACGTGTCGCGCATCGACGCCGGCCGACTGCAGGTGCGCCGGCAGCACATCCACATCGGCGAGACCGTCGAGCGACACCGGCGCCGGCTGTCGGCGCTCGGCCTCGATGAGGAGCGGGTCCACCTCCATGTGCACCGGCCCTTGCCGGTCACCTGGGCCGACCCCGACCGGCTCGACCAGATCGTCATCAACCTGCTGGACAACGCGGTCAAGCACGGTGGCGGCCGGATCACGGTGACGGCCCGGCCCGGCACCGTCGACCTCGCCGACGGCGCCGACGGAGACCCCCGCCCCGCGGTGCTCATCTCGGTCGCGGACGAGGGTGCCGGGATCCCGCGCCGACTGCGCTCGGTGATCTTCGGCCGGTTCTGGCACCAGCCGGGTCAGGGCAACACCGGCCTCGGGCTCTACGTCGTCAAGGCGCTCGTCGAGGCCCACGGTGGTCGGATCGTCGCCGGCAACGTGCCGACCGGAGGAGCGCTGTTCACGTTCAGCCTCCCGGCGGGCGAGCCCGACGAGACCGGTCGAGTCGCCCCATAGACTTGCCCGTCGGCAGGCCCGTCCCGTCCGGCCGCCCAACTGCCCGTCTCACGAGCTCCTGTGGGGATCATGTCCGCGCCGAACAACCCGTACGACCCGGTCCAGGTGGCCGCCCTCGATCCGTCGGCCCTCGACGCCGCTGTCGCAGCGGCGCAGGCCGCCTTCGCCGCGGCCGGCGATCTCGAGGCGCTCAAGGCGGCCCGGCTCGCCCACCTCGACAAGGGCCCGGTGGCGCAGGCCCGCCGCGAGATCGGCGCGCTGCCCCCGTCCGCGAAGGCCGAGGCGGGCAAGCGGGTCGGTGCGGCGCTCGCGGCCGTGCAGGCGGCATACACCGAGCGCGTCAGCGCCCTGGAGGCCGAGCGCGACGAGCGGATCCTGGTCGCCGAGCGGGTCGATGTGACGATGCCGACGGCCCGCCGCCCGCACGGCGCGCGGCACCCGATCGAGCTCACCCAGGAGCGGCTCGCCGACGTCTTCGTCGGCATGGGCTGGGAGGTCGCCGAGGGTCCCGAGGTCGAGTCGGAGTGGATGAACTTCGATGCCCTCAACCTCGGCAAGGACCACCCGGCCCGGCAGATGCAGGACACCTTCTTCGTCGACCCGCCCGACGGTGGGCTGGTGCTACGGACCCACACGTCGCCCGGGCAGATCCGCACCATGCTCACCCGCACCCCGCCGATCTACGTCGTCGTGCCGGGCAAGGTCTTCCGCACCGACGAGCTCGACGCCACGCACTCGCCGGTCTTCCACCAGCTCGAGTGCCTCGCCGTCGACAGGGGGCTGACCATGGCGCACCTGCGCGGTGCGATCGACGCCTTCGTCCACGCGATGTTCGGCGACGTCAAGACCCGGGTGCGGGCCTCCTACTTCCCGTTCACCGAGCCGTCGATGGAGACCGACTTCCAGTGCCACGTATGCCGTGGCGCCGGTGGCACGGACAGCGGGTGCCGCACCTGTGGCGGGTCGGGCTGGATCGAGCTCGGCGGCTCGGGGATGGTCAACCGCAAGGTGCTCATCGCCTGCGGCATCGACCCCGACGTCTACACCGGCTTCGCCTTCGGCTTCGGCATCGAGCGGACCCTGCAGCTGCGCAACGGACTCTCCGACATGCGCGACATGGTCGAGGGCGATGTGCGCTTCTCGGCCCAGTTCGGGATGGCGGTGTGACATGAGAGTGCCCCTGTCCTGGCTGCGCGAGCTCGTCGACGTGCCTGCCGGTGCCACCGGCGCCGACGTCGCCGCCTCGTTCGTCGCCGTCGGCCTGGAGGAGGAGGCGATCCACGGCGGCGACCTCACCGGCCCGCTCGTCGTCGGCCGCGTCCTCACCATCGAGGAGCAAGTCCAGAAGAACGGCAAGACGATCCGCTACTGCACCGTCGACGTCGGCCCGCACGGCCAGCGGGTCAGCGACGACAAGGACCAGGAGATCGTCTGCGGCGCAACGAACTTCGAGGTCGGTGACCTCGTCGTCGTCGTGCTGCCCGGGGCCACGCTGCCCGGTGGCTTCACCATCTCGGCGCGCAAGACCTACGGCCGGGTCTCCAACGGCATGATCTGCGCCGAGGACGAGCTCGGCATCGGCGAGGATCACAGCGGCATCATCGTGCTGTCCCGCTATCTCGGGGCCGAGCGGGCCGCCGGCCTGCAGCCCGGCGACGACGCCATCGCGCTGCTCGGCCTCGGCGACCCGGTCATCGAGCTCAACATCACCCCCGACCGTGGCTACTGCTTCTCGATGCGCGGCATCGCCCGCGAGTACTGGCACTCCCAGGGCAGCCCCGAGGGCGGCTACCGCGACCCCGGGCTGCTCTCCGGCGTGCCGCGGGACAACACCGGCGGGTATGCCGTGCACCTCACCGATGCGACGCCGATCGACGGCCGGCCCGGCTGCGACCGCTACGTCGCGCGGATCGTCCGCGGCGTCGACCCGGCGGCGCCGTCGCCGGCGTGGATGCAGGCCCGGCTCACCCAGGCCGGCATGCGGCCGATCTCGCTGGCCGTCGACGTCACCAACTACGTCATGCTGCTCGTCGGCCAGCCGCTGCACGCCTTCGACCTCGACACGCTGTCAGGCTCGATCAGCGTGCGCCGGGCCCGCGAGGGCGAGCGGCTCACCACGCTCGACGGCGTCGAGCGCGAGCTGCATCCCGAGGACCTGCTCATCACCGACGGCGGAAGCACCCCGCTCGCGCTCGCCGGCGTCATGGGCGGTGCCACCAGCGAGGTCACCGCGACGACGACCGACGTGCTCATCGAGGCCGCCCACTTCGACCCGGTGAGCATCGCCCGCACCTCGCGGCGCCACCGGCTCGTCTCCGAGGCGTCCAAGCGCTTCGAGCGGGGCGTCGACCCGCGGGTCACCGGCGCGGCCGCCCAGCTCGCCGTCGACCTGCTCGTCGAGCTCGGTGGCGGCACCGCCGACCCGGGCGCGGCCGACGTCGACCAGAGCGCCGACCGCGCGGCATACCGGCTCGACACGCAGCTGCCGGCGACCCTCGTCGGCGTGCCCTACTCGCGCGAGCGGGTCCTCGAGATCCTGCGCCGGCTCGGCTGTCGGGTCGACGAGCAGGGGGAGGGCTGCGACGAGACGCATGTGCTCGTCACCCCGCCGTCGTGGCGGCCCGACCTCGTCGACGGGCCGGACTACGCCGAGGAGGTCGCCCGCATCGACGGCTACTCCCGCATCCCGTCGGTCGTGCCGACCCCGCCCGCCGGGCGCGGCCTCACCCACGACCAGCAGGTGCGCCGGATCGTCGCGAACACCCTTGCCGCTCGCGGGCTGACCGAGGTGCTGACCTATCCCTTCGTGTCCGCGGGCTTCGCCGACCTGCTCGGCCTCGATGCCGACGACCCCCGACGGGCCGCTGTCCGGCTGGCCAACCCGCTGTCCGACGAGGCGCCGCTGATGCGCACCTCGGTGCTCGACACCGTGCTCGATGCGTTGCGCCGCAACGTCTCTCGCGGGGTTCGTGATGTGGCGCTGTTCGAGCTGGGCCTCGTGACCCGGCCGGCCCCGGGGGCGGCGCACACCGCGCCGGTGCCCGGGGTCGACCGGCGGCCCGACGACGAGACGATCGCGGCCATCGACGCGGCCGTCCCGCCGCAGCCTCGGCATGCCGCCGTCGTCCTCGCCGGTGACGGGGCCCCCGGCGGCTGGTGGGGGCCGGGCCGGCCGGTCGACTGGACCGACGCCGTCGACGCGATCCGCACCGTCGCGGCCGCATTGGCCGTGCCGGTCGAGGTGAGCGCAGCGGCATACGCGCCCTGGCATCCCGGGCGCTGCGCCCGGATCACCCTCGCCGACGGCACCCTGCTCGGCCATGCCGGCGAGCTGCACCCGCGCGTCCTGGCCGCCCTCGACCTGCCGGCCCGCACCTGTGCCGCCGAGTGGTCGGTCGACGTGCTCAGCGCCGCGAGCGAGCAGCCGACGCGTGGCCGGCCCTTCTCGACCCGGCCGGTCGCGCTCACCGATGTGGCGCTCGTCGTCGACGAGTCGGTCGCCGCCGGCGAGCTCGAGGCGACCCTGCGCGAGGGCGCCGGCGAGACGCTCGAGTGGGTGGCGCTCTTCGACGTCTACCGGGGCGAGCAGGTCGGTGAGGGGAAGCGCTCGCTGGCCTTCCGGCTGGCCTTCCGCGCGCCGGACCGTACCCTCACCACCGACGAGGTGAGCGCCCACCGCGACGCGGCCGTCGCTCTCGCCGGCCAACGTCATGGAGCCGTCCAGCGCTGAGGAGCGGTGATCAGCGTGACCCGTCAATCCGGACTGCTGCCGGCCTGGATCGTCGTCGCCGCCGGCGTCGCTGCGGCATTCCACATCGGCAAGCTGGCGCCGGCCATCCCGGCCTTGCAGGAGCAGCTCGGGGTCACCCTCGTGCAGGCCGGCTGGCTCGTCTCGCTCGTCCAGCTGGCCGGCATGCTGCTCGGCATCGTCATCGGCACCGCCGCCGACGGCATCGGCCTGCGACGCACCATGCTCACCGGCCTCACGCTCGTCACCGTGGCCGGCATCGCCGGCGGCTTCGCCCACTCGGTCGGGGCGCTGCTCGCGCTGCGCGCGGCGGAGGGCGTCGGGGTCCTGCTCACGACCGTCCCCGCCCCAGGCCTCATCCGCCGGCTGCTCCAGGACGACCACGTCACCCGCATGCTCGGCGTGTGGGGCGCCTACGTCCCCTTCGGCACCGGGCTCGCCCTCATCCTCGGGCCACTGCTCATCCACGGCCCGGGGTGGCCGTGGTGGTGGTGGGCCGTGGCCGCCGGCACCGCACTGATGGGCACCCTCGTCGCGCTGCTGGTGCCGCCCGACCCGCTGCGCGGTGGCTCCGCGCCGGCCGGGGAGGGCCTCGTCGGCCGGGCCCGGCGCACCCTCACCCATCGCGGCCCGTGGCTGGCGGCGGCCGTCTTCGGCCTCTACGCCAGCCAGTGGATGGCGGTCATCGGCTTCCTGCCGACGCTCTATGCCGCCGCCGGCTGGGTCGGCGCCACCGGCGCCCTGCTGTCCGGAATCGTGCCGTTCTGCAACGTCATCGGCAACCTCGCGGCCGGCTGGGGACTGCACCGAGGTCGCTCGCCGGCGACCCTGCTCGTCACCGGCCTGGGCGGTCAGGCGGTGGGCTCGTTCCTCGCCTTCACCAGTCTCACCGAGGGCGCGCCGGTCATCCGGTATGCCGGTGCGCTCCTCTTCTCGACGGTCGGTGGCCTCGTGCCGGGTGCGCTCTTCGCGCTCGCCCCGAAGATCGCGCCCTCGGCGACGACGGTCTCGACGAGCGTCGGCTGGATCCAGCAGCTGTCCTCGGCCGGCCAGGTGCTTGGGCCGCCGTTCGCCGCCGCGGTCGTCGGCATCGTCGGCGGGTGGCAGTAGATCGGAAGAGCACACGTCTGAACTCCAGTCACGTTCGGTTATCTCG
>ERZ795053.3404-NODE-3404-length-18120-cov-9.220205_pt1 | contig 18120 bp, 14 predicted proteins | sample MGYA00375137_ERZ795053 | MGnify/ENA primary metagenome ERZ795053 (study PRJEB30182, sample SAMN05720284) | activated sludge metagenome | isolation source: Anaerobic digester | place: Hong Kong | collected 2014-12-17 ...
GGTGCTGCATGCGCACGTCGGCCATGTTCAGCACGAAGGCGATGGGGTAGGCCACCAGGTAGTAGACCGGCAGCAACACGAAGAAGAGGCGGGAGGTGTTCAGCATGAGCAGGGGCCACTTCATGCTGAGGCGCCAGCTGATCTTGCCGGGCGCGCCGTAGCTATAGCGGGCCTCCACCTTGCTGAACCCGTTGCGCAGGCACTTCGCCCGGATGTCGTCGATGTTGTAGCCGTCGCGCACATGCTCCTCGATGAAGGACCCTTCGCCCTCCTCGTGCACGTCGCTGCCGCCCTGGTCGCTGGGGGTGCTGATGATGAGCATGCCGCCCGGCTTCAGGCTGGTGCTGTAGCAGCGCAGCGCGGCCTCGTCCTCCAGGATGTGCTCCATCACGTCCACGCACACCACCAGCTCGAACGTGTCGGGCCGTTGGAACTTCGTCACGTCGCCCACCTCGAACCGGACCTGGGGCCGCCCGATGCGCTGGAAGAAACGGTTGCAGTCGGCCACCTGCTCGTCCTTCACATCGATGGCGGTGATGGACCACTTGCGCGAGAGCCCGCTGAGCCAGTAGGTGTACTGCCCGAAACCGGCGCCGGCGTCGTAGATGGCCAGTTCCCGCTGGCGTTTGTCACGCGCCCATGCCCGCAGCTCGCGGTGGATGTGCCAGGCCCGCAGCAGCAGCAGGTCCAGCAGGCGGTAGAACAGCTTGCGCAGGAAGGGCGTCCGGTCGAACACCACCCCCAGTTGCCGCTTCACGGGATCGTACTGCATCAGGCGAGCCTTATCAATGGAGGAAATGATCGGGGCGCGAAGGGAGGCTCAACATTCAACATCCAACGTTCAACCCTTCAGGAGCCTGTCGATCTCCTCGGCCCGGTCCAGCGAGTCGTCGAGGTGGAAATGGAGTTCGGGCACCACGCGGAGCTGCTTGCCCACGGCCTTGCCCAGCTGCCCCCGCAGGTGACCGGCGTGGTCGCGCACGTGTGCGAGCGCGGCCTGCTTGTCCTTCACCGGGAAGAAGCTCACGTACACCCGGGCCATGCCCAGGTCGGGGCTCACCCGCACGCCGGTGACGGTGATCATGGCCCCGGGAAGCAGGCGACCGCCCTCCTGCTGGAGGATGGTGCCGAGCTCCTGTTGGAGCAGGCTGTTCACCTTGTTCTGTCGGAGGCTGTCCATGCCGGGGCGCAGCCGCGAAGATAGCGGGCCGGGCCTCGGGATCGGGGTAACTTCGCCGGGCCTTGAGGAACTTCTTCCGCATCCTGCGCTACACGGCGCCCTATCGGAGCTATGGGGTGTTGAACGTGCTGTTCAACCTGCTGGCCACCGTGTTCCATCTGGGCTCGCTCCTGGTGTTCATCCCCTTCCTGCGGCTGCTCTTCGGCAAGGTGGAGGCGGTGGCGGAGCCTGCGGCCTTCGAGCTGAGCAAGGAGGGCCTCACCGCCTGGTACAACTGGAAGATGGCCGACTTCATCGTGCAGCACGGCCAGGTGGGCGCGTTGGTCTTCATCTGCGTGTCGGTGGTGGTGCTCTTCCTGCTGAAGAACCTGTTCCGCTGGCTGGCGCTCTATGCCATCGGGGTGATGCGCAACCGGGCGGTGCAGGACATCCGCGACGCGGTGTACGACAAGGTGCTGGAGCTGCCCATGCAGTACCACCTGGGCGAGCGCAAGGGCGACATCCTCGCGAGGATCACCAACGACGTGCAGGAGATCGAGTTCAGCATCATGAACTACATCGAGATGGTGTTCCGCGAGCCGGTCACCATCATCCTGAGCCTGGTGCTGATGATCGGGATCAGTCCGCAGCTCACGCTGATCTCGCTGCTGTTGCTGCCGATCAGCGGGCTCATCATCGGGCGCATCGGCAAGAGCCTGAAGAAGACCGGCGACCGGGCCCAGCGCAAGGCCGCCGACCTGCTGAGCCTGGTGGAGGAGACCCTGGGAGGCATCCGCGTGGTGAAGGCCTTCAATGCGGAGGATCCCATGCGGCAGCGATTCCGCCGGGAGAACGACATGCTGAGCAGGATCAACGTGCAGGTGCTCCGGCGGCGTGACATGGCCTCCCCGCTGAGCGAGTTCCTCGGCGCCTGCGTGATGGTGGCGTTGGTCTACTTCGGCGGCAGCCTGGTGCTGGACCAGAGCGCGAGCCTCACGGGCGAGGAGTTCATCGGCTACATCATCCTGTTCAGTCAGTTGCTCGCGCCTGCCAAGAGCTTCACCACCGGTTACTACTGGATCCAGAAGGGCAGTGCCAGCGCCGAGCGCATCTTCGAGATCCTGGCCGTGGAGAACACGGTGAAGGAGAAGCCCGACGCCCGACCGATCACCGCGTTCAACGACCGCATCACCTTCCGGAACGTCACCTTCGCCTACGACAAGCGGGCCGTGCTGAAAGGCATCGACCTTGAGGTGCCGAAGGGCCGCAGCGTGGCGCTGGTGGGGTCGAGCGGCGGTGGCAAGACCACCCTGGCCAACCTGCTGCCACGCTTCTTCGACGTGACGGAAGGCGCCATCCTGATCGACGGGCAGGACATCCGGGACCTCCGCATCAAGGACCTGCGCGACCTGATGGGCATCGTGACGCAGGAGAGCATCCTGTTCAACGACACGATCTCCGAGAACATCGCCTTCGGCAGCCGCGACGTCACCCAGCAGGAGATCGAGGCGGCGGCGCGCGTGGCCAACGCGCACGACTTCATCACCCGGATGGAGCTGGGCTACGGGACCAATGTGGGTGACCGTGGCGACCGACTGAGCGGGGGCCAGAAGCAGCGGGTGAGCATCGCCCGTGCCGTGTTGAAGAACCCGCCGATCCTGATCCTGGACGAGGCCACCAGCGCGCTGGACACCGAGAGCGAACGCCTGGTGCAGGAGGCGTTGTACAAGATGATGCAGGGTCGCACCAGCCTGGTGATCGCCCACCGCTTGAGCACCATCCAGCATTGCGATGAGATCTGCGTGATGCAGGAGGGCGCCATCGTGGAACGCGGCACCCACTCCGAGCTCCTGTCCCTGAACGGGACCTACCGGCGATTGGTGGAGATGCAGGCCTTCGCCTAGTCAGTTCACCCCGGCGGGCCGACCTCAGCGGCCTTTCTTGAACACGAATCCCTTCGCTGGATCCCGTCTGTTGCGGCCCATGGCTATATTGGATCTCCGTATTCACCTACGGAGGAACAAGATGGGACAGGAACGCACCTTGCGCGAAGGGCTGGCCAGGAGGAAGTACTGGTTGCTGAGTTGGCTCCTGCTCTCCCTGATCGTTGGTTGGGGAATGGTCGTGCTGTTCCCCCCTGTCGGTACGTCCACCTTGTTGTTCTATGTGGAAAGCGATCCACCGGGAAGCTCGCATGCGCCCGTCCCGGTGGATGAGCACCCTCCGGAGGTCCGAAAGGTCTTCCATCTCACGACCTCCACCAGGACCCTGGACCACCTGATCGAGAAATTCGACCTGGTCATGAGGTACAAGATCCGGACCGGTCGGCCGTTCACCCAGGAACGTGCACGACAACGGCTCTTGAAACAGCTGGACGTGCGGTTGCTGGACGGAAACACGATCAAGCTCACCGTCAAGAACAAGGACCGCGTTCTTGCCGCGAACATGGCCAACGAGCTCTTTCGTTTCCTGTCCTCGCTCACCGAAAAGGAATCCCTGACCCTGCTCGACCGGACCGCGAAGATCCAGGACCGGATCCACAAGGCCCTTGAACACCGGGCGAGCGAGATCGAACACGATCTCCTGCGGTTGCTGGATTCCACGAGGAACTCCCCGGTGGACCAGACCATGCGGCTCGAGCTCATCTCCACCTTCGAGCAGGAGCTGGCCCAACTGGCGCGGACCCAGCAGGAATTGTACAGCACCTACCGGGCGCATCAGGTGGCGACGGTGATGATGAGGAAGGAGTTCACCCGACCACTGGTCCTGATCCGCAAGGCCGGCCCGGACCTGTCCTTCGATCCGTTCCTGGCCGCCATCGGCCGGGTGGCCTTGTTCGGAGCGACATCCTTCGGGTTGTTCCTCGGTTTCCTCATCATGTGGCTCAAGAACCGACCGGTCCTGATCCGGGAATGGGCGGAACTCCAGCGGATCGGCCCAGCGGACGGGCCGGACCCGGTGCAGGACACCGCACCGTTCAATGGTCGGCATGGTCCGGCCCTTCTGGCCGGGCAGGATGCCCCCTCCTGAGGTCGTAGGTCGCGATCAATGCCGCTCCGCTCCAGAACAGGAACGCCAACTTGGCGTCGTCCAGGAAGTTGTTCACCAGGCCATGGACCAGGTATGCCACGATGCCGAAGGTGACCATCCGGACCATCGGATGGCGACAGGGGTCGATCAGGACCTGGCCGATCAGCAGGGTGAGTGAGAGCAGGGCCCAGGGAAGGAAGAGCAGCAGCCCCCCCTCGCTCAACGCCAGCAGGTACTCGGAATGTGCCGATCCGCCGCTGGACGGATCACGGACGGGATCCGCGCGCACCTCGAACACCTTGCCGCCCAACGGCCACGGGCGGTAGGGGCCGGCTTCGGGATCCACGCGCTCCGGACCACTTGCTCCCGTGTTCGAAAGATGCTCCGGGAGTACGATCGGATAGGCCCCGGGCCCCTGACCGGTGATGGGACTTTCCTGGAACATGGACCATGCCGCACGCCAACGGACGATGCGGTCCAAGTTGCTGGGAACGGTCCGCAGGTCGGTCATGGACGCCAACGACCTCCAGAGCCCTGTCCGTTCACCTTGTGGCCGGGTGACCGCCGGTCTGCCCGACAACCACAGGGTCGAGCCTGCGAACACGATGAACAGCAGCACGAGAGCCGCCAGTCGATGGGCCGGTGTTCGCCACCTGGCGATGATCAGCCCCGATCCCGCCGCCGCAGCTCCCATCCATGCCCCTCGCGAATAGCTGAGCAGCAGTGCGACAAGGATGACCAGGGTGAGCAGGAGGTAGAACACCTTTCTCGATCGGAGACCTCCCTTCAACCCATCTCGTCCCATCTCCATGGCGAAGAAGGGCAGCATGAAGCAGAGTGCTGCTCCATAGGACGTGTGGTCCAGGAAGAACGGAAAGGCCGCATGGTCCGATGCCTCGCGGTCCAGGCCATGAAGCCCCTCCTTCACCATGGCCCACAGGACCACGAACAGGAACGCGAACGCGTACCAGCGCCAGGCCCGCATCAGGTCGCTCGAGATCGACGGACCCCGTGATCGGAAAGCCACGTAGAACACGAGGATGTACGCCACCTGGACCACCACGACCTTCCAAGCCACCAACTGATGCTCCGCAGCCGCAGCTGCAATGATCGAACCCAGCAGAAAGGCGAACACCGCCACATCGAGCACATGCGGTCTGAAGGCGAGAAGTGAACGAATGCTCCGGTTGCTCCGGATCTGCTCCCACGCGATCAGGATCACACCGATCGCAACCAGTGGTTCAGCTGGGAAGATGAGCTCCACACCGGACCACGGAAGGAACACCCGTACCGACAGCGGCAGCGTGGCACCCAGGACCGGCCAGTACCAGCGGAAGACGCCGTTCAGCCAGGCTTCCTTGGGGAGTGAGGCGGACTTCCCATTGCCCACATCAACAAGGTAGGGACCGTGTACCGCGGATCAGCCCTCCTTGCGCTTCTTCTTCCCGAACAATCGCTCGAAGAGTCCCGGTTTGTCCTCCTTCGGCCGCAGCGGCTCCTCCGGCTTGGTGTAATCCGGCTTCGGCCCATGGCGCCCGTGCTTCTTTCCCTCGAACAGGTCTTCCAGTAGCTCCTCGAGCCCGCTGGTCTGGCGGCGTGGATCGCAGTCCATGTCCACATCGAAGGCCTCGGGCCAGTCGAAGGGTCGTACATAGCGCTTCCTCAGCTCGGCGGAGCGCTCAAGACCACGGAGCACGCTCCCCACCACCGGCAGGGCCAGCCGCGACCCGGTGCCGTCGCTTCCCTGGAAGTGGACGCTGGGGTCCATGGCGCCCACCCAGGTTCCCACGACCAGTCCGGGCTGCGTGGCCACGAACCAGGCATCGGCGTAGTCCTGCGAGGTGCCCGTCTTGCCTCCGACGGTCATGCGCACTCCATGTTTCGACCGCAGGGCGGTACCGGTCCCCTCGTTCACCGCACGCTGCAGCATGAGGGCCACTGCCGCCGCCGTAGGCTCGGTGATGGCCCGTCGTGCCTTGCTCTTCGCCGGGGCCTTGAACAGTTCCCCGCCTTCCGCCGTGGTGATGCGCTCGATGAGCACGGGCTCCACGACCTGCCCACGCATGGCGAAGGCCCCGTAGGCGCGTACGAGCCGTTCGAGGGGGGCATCCACCGCGCCCAGGGACATCGCGGGTTTCTCCACCCGGTCCACCGGCATGCCCAGGGCCTCGAACACATCACGGATGGTGTCCGTCCCCGTGCGGAAGTAGAGGTCCACCGTGGGCAGGTTCATGGACCGGGCCAGGGCGTACCAGAGCGCCACCTCGCCACCCGTGGTGTCGTGGTCGAAGTTGGCCGGGGCCCAATCGTCCAGCTCAGGATAGACACGCGGCCTGTTGTCCAGGTAGGTGCAGGGGTCCATGCCCCCTTCCAATGCCGCGGAATACAGCAGCGGCTTCACGGTGGAGGCGATGGGCCGTTCGGCGCGCACCAGGTCGTAAGGCAGGTAGCGGTGGTGCCGGCCGCCCACCCAGGCGCGCACCCTGCCCGAACCGGGTTCCATGGCGTACACCGCGGCATGCAGCATGCGGTGGTAGTGCCAGAGGCTGTCGCGATAGCTGATGCTGTCCACGCGCAGACCGTCCTCCGTCACCAGCTCACGGGGGCCGTGCACGTCGGCCTTCCAGCGCTCATCCGCCTTCCTGCCGCGCTCCCAGTCCCGGCGTGCCTTCCGCGCCGCGAGCTGCCGGTCCAGCCGGGGCTGCATCGCCTTCAGCTGCTCGCGGGCGGCCTCGGCGGCCAGGTGCTGCAGTTCGGTGTCCAGGGTGGTGTGCACGCGCAATCCGTCCTTGCGCAGGTCCCACGCAGAGCCGTCAGGCTTGGTGAGTTCGGCCAGGATGTCACGGGCCTGCCCGGAGACGCGGTCCACGAAGTAGCCGTACAGGTCCAGCGCGTCCACGCCCTGGTAGTGAAGGTCCAGGGGAAGGTCCTGCAGGCTGTCGCGTTCGGACGTGTCCAGGTGCCCATGCTCGTGCATCAGTGCCAGCACGGTGTTGCGGCGGCCGCGTGATGCCTCGGGGTGCAGTCTGGGATTGAAGCCCGTGTTGGCCTTCAGCATGCCCACGAGCACGGCGGCCTCCTCCACTTGCAGCCGCGATGCGGGCTTGCCGAAGAAGCGGCGGGAGGCGGCCTCCACCCCGTACACGTTCTCCCCGAAGGGCACGGAGTTGAAGTAGAGCAACAGCACCTGCTCCTTGTCGTACACCTGTTCCAGCCGGTAGGCCACGACGGCCTCCTTGATCTTGTTCACCGGCATGGTCAGCGGTCCATGCGTGGACCGACCGTAGAGGTTCTTGACGATCTGCTGGCTGATGGTGCTGCCGCCTCCGCCCCGACGGTCGCCACCCAGGATGGTGCGCACCAGCACCCGCAGGTAGCTGAAGGGGTCCACGCCCTCGTGCCGGAAGAAGCGGGCGTCCTCGGTGCTCACCAGCGCGTCGATCAGGTGCTGCGGAAGGTCCTCGTAGCGAATGTTCGTGCGGTCCTCGGCGAAGAGCCGGCCGATGATGGTGCCGTCGCGCGCGAGCACGAGCGTGGCCTCCTCGTTGCGGATGGCGGCCAGTTCGTCGCGGGAGGGCAGCTTCCCGAAGGCGCCGCCATGCACCATGGCCACCAGCACCACCACGGCCAGCAGGCCCGCGAAGAGCAGCAACAAGAGCGGACGCCACCATCGGAAGCCGGAGCGGCGGCGTTTCCCGCCGCGCTTTCCCTTCGCTGGCGCGCGCTTCCCGGCCGGTTTGCGTTTCGCTGTCACACCCAAGGAACCCGGTGAAGTCCCCGATCCGTATGCCGGGGATCAGCCACCGAGGAATTCGTCGCCATACAACAGGTCGCTCTCGTAGGGGTACCGCGCCACGTGGATCGCCTTCACCCGGTCATAGAGCAGCTTCCGCAGCCGGTCGATGTTCGTGCGTTCGGCCGCCGAGATGAAGATGCACTCCTCGTTGTCCATGCGCGCCATCCAGCTGCGCTGGAGCTCCTCGAGGGAAAACTGTTCGGGGCGCTTGGGCGCCAGGTCGTGCGGATCGTGCGGCTCGGGCCGGTAGGCGTCGATCTTGTTGAAGACGACGATCACCGGCTTGTCTCCGGCCCCGATCTCGTTCAGCGTCTGCTTCACGGTGCGGAAATGCTCCTCGAAGTTGTGGTGGCTGATGTCCACCACGTGCACCAGCAGGTCCGATTCGCGGGTCTCGTCCAGCGTGCTCTTGAAGCTCTCGATCAGCTGGTGCGGCAGCTTGCGGATGAAACCCACGGTATCGGTGAGCAGGAAGGGCAGGTTGCCGAGCACCACCTTGCGCACGGTGGTGTCCAGCGTGGCGAAGAGCTTGTTCTCGGCGAAGACCTCGCTCTTGCTGAGCAGGTTCATCAGGGTGCTCTTGCCCACGTTGGTGTAGCCCACCAGGGCCACGCGCACCAGCTTGCCGCGGTTGCCGCGCTGGGTGGCCATCTGCCGGTCGATCTGGTCCAGCTGCCGCTTCAGCAGGGCGATGCGGTCGCGGACGATCCGGCGGTCGGTCTCGATCTCCTTCTCACCTGCGCCACCTCGTGTACCGGTACCCCCGCGCTGCCGTTCCAGGTGGGTCCACAACCGGGTGAGGCGGGGCAGCATGTACTCGTAGCGTGCCAGTTCCACCTGGGTCTTGGCATGCGCGGTGCGTGCCCGCTGGGCGAAGATGTCCAGGATCAGCCGCGGCCGGTCCAGCACGGGTTTGTCCAGGTCCTTCTCCAGGTTGCGCTGCTGGGCAGGGGTCAGTTCATCGTCGAAGATCACCACGTCGGTGCCGTGCTCCTTCATCCAAGCCTTCACCTCCTGCAACTTGCCCGACCCGATGTAGGTGCGGCCTTCGGGCTTGTGCAGCCGCTGCACGAAGCGCTTCTCCGTGCGGATGTCGGCCGTGGTGGCCAGGAACTCCAGTTCGTCCAGGTATTCCTTCACCTCCTCGGAGGACTGGTCGTCGGTGACCAGTCCCACGAGCACGGCCGTTTCGGCCTTCTTCCGGGCTTCCTCCAGGTCGATCATTCCACTTTCTCCAGGGAACGCACATGGTCCACCACGAGCCCGATCTCCTCCTCCGAGAGCACGCGGCCGTAGCCCATCATGGCCCCACGTCCGTTCCGCACCACGGCGATCATCTCCTCGCGGGAAAGCGCCGAAGCGGTCAGGTCCTTCGCGCCGCTCAGCCCCAGGCGACCATCATCGCCGTGGCAAAGGGTGCAATGGGTCCCGAAAAGCCTGCTTCCGACCGGACCCTGGCCCTCTCCTACCTCCTGACCACCACAGGCGATCAAGGGCAGCAACAGCAGGGCCGCGCCGCGCACCAGGTGCATCAAAGCCATTCGCGTCCGTGTCCGATCTCGGTGAACGGCCAGGGGATCGCCCAAAGGATCAGCACCAGCGCCAGCAGGAAGAAGACACCCACCAGCAACTGCTTGCGCCGTTCCTCCTTGGCGCGCTTGGCCAGGACCCGGCCCAAGGTGATCAGCACGATGGCCACCACCATGGTGCCGATGTGCTCGAACTTCCAGAAGCGCTGGTGAAGCCCGGCCATCTTGCCGATGGCCTTGAACCGCAGCATGTAGATGATGAGCCCAAGCAGCAGCTGGACATGGGCCAGGACCACCGTGACGATCGTGGCCATGCGTTCACCCACAAGGATCGGACGCTGCAACAGGTAACCGCGCCAGGCGAAGAACAGGGAGGCCAGCAGGAAGGCCAGCAGGCCGTACCGCAGCAGACTGTGCAGGAAGATCAGGAAGGAGGCGCTCTCCATGAAATGGGGTCGAACGGTTCGCCGCGAAGGTATGATGGGCCGTGTGCGCTCCACGGGGCAGGTGGCCGTAATTTCGCCGCGCCGTGTGCGGACGTCACCTGCTCTTCTTTCTGTTGTTCCTGTCCGGGGCGCTCCAAGCCCAGGACAACGTACCGGTGAACGGCCTGCGGGACCGTACGGGCACGGTGCACGCCTTCATCCATGCCACCGTACACCCCGCCCCTGACCGGGAGGTGCAGGATGGCACCGTGCTCGTTCGTGACGGTCGCATCGTGGCCGTAGGCACCGATGTGGACGTTCCTCCCGATGCCGTGATCCATGACCTGAAAGGCCGGCACCTGTGGCCCGGGTTGGTGGAACCGGTCTCCGAACTCGGCCTGAAGGGGTGGGACCGGAAGGACCGGGAAAGGCACCCGACCGGACCACATTTCTGGAACCCGGCCATCCATGCCGCCTATGATGCGGTCTCGGACATCGACCCCGTGGAGAAGGACCTGGAGACCATGCGGGCCATGGGGTTCGGTACCGCCCTGGTGCACCGGCGGGACGGGATCGCGCGAGGAAGCGGATGTGCCGTGCTGCTGGCGGGCCGTTCACAGCGGGAGGATGTTCTCCTGGAACGGGCGACCACCCACTTCTCCTTCCGGAAAGGGAGCTCACCGGAACCCTACCCCGGGTCCCTGACCGGGAGCATCGCCCTGTTGCGGCAGGCCTTGTACGATGCACGTTGGTACGCCCAGGCCGGGAAGGACCGGCAGCGGGACCTGGACCTGGAAGCGCTGAGCAGGCTTTCAGCGACACCCCTGTTCTTCGAGGCACATGATCGGGAGGACCTTCACAGGATCGGGGACCTGGCGTCGGAGTTCGGGATGCGGTTCGCCGTGCATGCCAGCGGAACCGAATATGCCCGGGCGGATGCGGCGGCGGCCATGGGGATGCCGCTGGTCCTGCCACTCGACCTCCCGGAGGCCTATGACGTCGAGGACCCCTTCGATGCCCTCGAGGTCTCGCTCGCCGACCTCAAGCACTGGGAGCTGGCGCCGCACGGGCCGCGCATCCTGGTGGAGGCCGGATGCACCATCGCCTTCACGGCCGACGGACTGAAGAAACCGGAAGCCTTGTGGGCCGCACTGCGTCGCGTGGTGCGTTGCGGCCTGGACACGGCCACCGCCCTGGCGGCGCTCACCACCGTGCCCGCGCAGCTCATGGGGTTGGAAGGCACGGTGGGCACCCTGGAGCCCGGTGCCCGGGCCAACCTGCTGGTGACCACGGGCCATCTCCTGGACCCGGAGAACACCCTGCTCGAGAACTGGGTGGACGGACAGCCCTTCATCCTGAAGCATCTGCCGGAGGCCGACCTCACCGGGGTCTACGACCTTAACCTGCGGGCCGCGATCCTCAAGCTGAACGTGTCGGGCGATCCGGCCAAGCTGAAGGCCACCGTCACGAAGGCCGGGGACAGCACGCACACCAAGGCCGACCTTGAGCTGCGTGGCCCGGTGCTCACGCTCACCTTCGATGGGACGGACTTCGGGTTGCATGGCACGGTGCGGCTCAACGGGGTGGTGCATCGCGAAGGCGCCATCTGGGACGGGCAGGGCCAGCTTCCCGATGGCGAATGGACGGCCTGGAGCGCCGTGAGGCAGGTGGACGAACGCATCCCTGCCACCGATCGAAGGAAGCCCGGAAGCGGTGAACGGCTGGACAGCTTGTTCGCAGCTCCACCAGGAGCCGTGTGGTATCCGCTCGGTGCCTACGGAGCTCCGGATGTGCCGGCGCCCAACACCCTGGTGTTCCGCCATGCCACGGTGTGGACCAACGGTCCGGACGGGACCCTGCGTGATGCGGACGTGCTGGTGCATGAAGGCCGGATCACGGCGGTGGGCCGGGGGTTGGACCCGGCCTTGTTCTTCACCGGGAAGAAGCGTCCCACGGTCACCGAGGTCGATGCCACCGGCAGGCACCTGACCTGCGGCATCATCGATGAGCACTCCCACATCGCCATCAGCCGTGGGGTGAACGAAGGTGGCCAGGCCAGTTCAGCGGAGGTGCGCATGGGCGACGTGGTGGACCCTGATGACGTGTCCATCTACCGCGACCTTGCGGGTGGCGTCACGGCGGCGCAGCTGCTGCATGGTTCGGCGAACCCCATCGGCGGACAGAGCGCGCTGATCAAGCTCCGCTGGGGAAGCCCGGCCGACAGCCTGCTGATCGATGGTGCCGACGGCTTCATCAAGTTCGCCCTGGGCGAGAACGTGAAGCAGAGCAACTGGGGCAATGCGACGGGCCGCTTCCCGCAGACGCGCATGGGCGTGGAGCAGTTCTACTACGAGGCCTTCCACCGGGCACGTGCCTACGATCGCGAGTGGCGGCTCTGGCGCTCGTTGAAGCCCAAGGAACGGGAGGCCACACCGGCACCCCGCCGCGACCTGGACCTCGAGGCGCTGGCCGAGATCCTGAACGGCGAACGCTTCATCACCTGCCACAGCTACGTGCAGAGCGAGGTCGACATGCTCATGCACGTGGCCGACAGCATGGGCTTCACGGTGAACACCTTCACCCACATCCTGGAAGGCTACAAGGTGGCGCCGAAGATGCAGGAGCACGGAGCGAGCGCCAGCACCTTCAGCGACTGGTGGGCCTACAAATACGAAGTACGCGATGCCATCCCCTACAACGCCGCACTGCTCTGGGAGCAGGGCGTGAACACGGGCATCAACAGCGATGATGCCGAAATGAGCCGCCGCCTGAACCAGGAGGCCGCCAAGACCGTGAAGTACGGCGGGGTGCCACCCGAGGAAGCGTGGAAGATGGTGACGCTGAACCCGGCACGCATGCTGCACCTGGACCACCGCATGGGCAGTGTGGAACCCGGCAAGGATGCCGACCTGGTGCTGTGGGACGGCAATCCGCTGGCCATCTCTTCGCGTGTACTCATGACCCTCGTTGACGGCGCCGTGCTCTACGACCAGGATCGCGATGCCCGGCTGCGCAAGGCCATGATGGTGGAACGGGAGCGCCTGGTGCATAAGATGATCGCGGCCAAGCAGACCGGGGCCTCCACGCGCAAGGCAGGTCACGCGGAGAAGGGTTTCTGGCACTGCGACAGCGAAGGGGAGATGCCATGAGGAGCCTGACCATCGCCCTGCTGTTCGCCGCCACCACCGCCCTGGCACAACGGCCCGCGCCCGCCCCTCCGCAGGTGCGCTCCATCCTGGTCTCGGGTGGCACCGTGCACGTGGGCGACGGCCGCACCATCGACGAGGGCGCGGTGGGTTTCCGCGAAGGACGCATCGACTACGTGGGCTATGCCTACGGCGTGAAGCTGGCCTACGACACCGTGATCGATGCCTCCGGGAAGCACGTGTATCCCGGCCTGATCCTGCCCGATGCCACCCTGGGGCTGCAGGAGATCGACCAGGTCCGTGCCACCGCCGATGCCGACGAGGTGGGCGACATGGAGCCCGAGGTGCGTGCCCTTCCGGCCTACAACACCGATTCACGCATCACCCCCACGGTGCGGGCCAATGGCGTGCTGCTGGCGCAGGTCGTGCCACAGGGCGGCATCCTGAGCGGCACCAGCAGCATCGTGCAGCTCGACGCCTGGGACTGGGAGCAGGCCGCGGTGCGCACGGACGATGGCATCCACCTGAACTGGGCACGCGCCTTCCGCCGCATGGGCTGGTGGGCCGAACGCGGCGAGGTGCTCAAGGAGAAGGAGGAGGAGCGCGCCTCCAAGCTCCGCGACCTGGACCGCTTCTTCGTCCAGGCCAAGGCCTACGCACAGGAGCCTGCGCCCCTGGAGGTGGACCTGCGACTGGATGCCATGCGCGGCCTTTGGGACGGTACGAAGACCCTCTTCGTGCATGCCGACCTGGTGCGCGAGATCCAGGAAGCGGTGCTCTTCGCCAAACGACACGGTGTGAAGCGGCTCGTGCTCGTGGGCGGTTATGATGCCTGGCGCGTGGCCGATCTGCTGCGCGACCACGACGTGGACGTGGTGCTGCGCCGGGTGCACAGCCTACCGCTGCGCGACGATGATCCCGTGGACCTGCCCTACCGGCTTCCCGCGCTGCTGAAGGAGAAGGACCTGCGCTTCTGCCTGAGCTACGCCGGCGACATGGAGCGCATGGGCAGCCGCAACCTGGCCTTCACCGCGGGCACGGCGGCCGCATACGGGTTGGACAAGGAGGATGCGCTCCGGGCCATCACCCTGGACGCCGCCGCCATCCTGGGCATCGGGGACCTTTACGGAAGCCTGGAGGCGGGCAAGAGCGCCACGCTCTTCATCAGCACCGGGGATGCGCTGGACATGCGCGGCAACCAGGTGGAGGCCGCCTTCATCGATGGCCGGGCCATCACGCTGGACGACCACCAGAAGCGCCTGTACCGGATGTACAAGGAGCGCTATCGCGAGAACGGCAGGTAACCGCAGCGCTCACGCACCCGGTCCAGCACCTCCCGCGCCACCTCCCGCGCTTTACCCGCTCCCTTCGCCAGTTCAGCGTCGATGGCACCCCGGTCGGCCATCAGCCGGTCGAAGGTCTCGCGCTCCTTGCGGAAGCCGTCGAGCAGCGCGGCCAGCAGCTCCTTCTTGGCGTGGCCGTAGCCGTAGTTGCCGGCCCGGAACTTCGCCGCCATGTCGGCCACGGCTTCGGCCGGTGCCACGAGCTTGAAGAGCTGGTACACCGTGTTGGCCTCCGGGTCTTTCGGTTCCTCCATGGGCGTGCTGTCCGTCACGATGCCCATCACCTCCTTCTTCAGCTCCTTCTCGGGAGCGAAGATCCGCAGCAGGTTGCCCCGGCTCTTGCTCATCTTCTCGCCATCGGTGCCCGGCACGATCATCACCTGCTCGTCGATCCGGGCATCGGGAAGCACGAAGGTCTCGCCCATGCGGTGATTGAAGCGCTCGGCCACGTCCCGGGTGAACTCCAGGTGCTGCTTCTGGTCCTTGCCCACGGGCACCACCTCCGCGTCGTACAGCAGGATGTCCGCCGCCATCAGCATCGGGTAGGTGAACAGCCCCGCGTTCACGTCCTCCAGCCGGTCGGCCTTGTCCTTGAAGCTGTGCGCGAGCGTGAGCCGGCTGTACGGGAAGAAGCAACTGAGGTACCAGGTGAGCTCGGCCACCTCGGGCACATCGCTCTGGCGGTAGAAGACCGTGCGCGAGGTGTCCAATCCGCAGGCCAGCCAGGCAGCCGCCACCCCGTAGGTGTGCTCGCGCAGCACCGCCGGCTCCTTCACCTGGGTCAGCGAATGCAGGTCGGCGATGAACAGGAAGGACTCGTTGTTGGCATTCCCGGACATGGACACTGCCGGGCGGATCGCGCCCAGTACGTTGCCCAGGTGGGGCACGCCGGTGCTTTGGATACCTGTGAGGACGCGGGCCATGGTCGGCCGCGAAATTAGGCCGCTTCGCGCAAGGGCCCGGTTACCTTTGCGCCCTGCGCAGGGCGCAGACCCATGAACAGGATGGCGGACGGTACGGAGACACCGCGTGTACGCGACGGTGAGAGCGGGCGTTCGCCGCTGGCGAAGTGGCTGTTCGCGCCCCTCCGCCTGGCCTACAAGCTCTGGTTCGGGCTGGTCTTCTTCATGAGCCTGCTGGTGCTGTACCTCCCCTTCCGCTTCCTGCTCTACACCGAGCACCGCTACCGCCGGGCCTTCCGGTTGAAACGGGCCTGGGCCTTCTTCCTGCAATGGGCGAGCGGCGTGCCGGTGAAGGTGGTAAAGCGTGGGCCCCTGCCACCACCGCCCTACGTGATCTGTTGCAACCACGGCAGCTACCTCGACATCATCCAGATGTACAACGTGGTGCCGGAATACTTCCTCTTCATGGGCAAGTACGAGCTGTTGAAGTGGCCGCTCTTCAACATCTTCTTCAAGGGCATGAACATCGCCGTGAACCGGGGCAGCCATACCGAGGCGGCCAAGGCGTTCAAGAAGGCCTCCGAGGCCATCCGCGACGGGATCCCCATCGCGATCTTCCCCGAGGGCACCATTCCCGTGACCGCGCCCCGCATGAAGAGCTTCAAGAACGGAGCTTTCAAGCTGGCCGTGGAGAACCAGGTGCCCATCGTGCCCATCACCTTCGTGGACCACTGGCGGTTGTTCGGCGATCCCGAAGACCTGCTCAGTCGTGGTCATCCCGGAATTGCCCGGGCCGTGGTGCATCCGCCCATCCCCACCAAGGGGCTCACCGAGGCCGATCTGGTAGCTTTGCGAAAGCAGGTCTTCGATGTGATCGAGGAACCCCTGCTGGACCGCTGACCCACATTCCCTCATTCGAGCATTTCCACATTCCCACATTCCCACATGCATTTGGACAACGCCACCCTGGACCGCATCGCCGAGCTCGCCCGGCTGGACGTGAGCGACCCTGCGGTGCGCGCCTCCCTGCTGAAGGACATGCAGCGCGTGCTGGATTTCGTGGAACAGCTTGAAGCCGTGGACACCGAGGGGGTGGAGCCCTTGATCTTCATGACCGAGGGGGAGAACGAGCTGCGCGAGGACGTGGCCCGCACGGAGATCACGCAGGCCGATGCCCTGCGCAACGCACCGGTGAAGGACAGCGACTACTTCAAGGTGCCCCGGGTGGTGGACAAGGGCCAGAGCGGGTCCTGAGGAGCGCTTTCTGAAGCATCGGTCCGTGCACCCGCCGTAGCCCGCAGGCTGGGTATGTTTGCGGTCCCATTCCCACATCCCATGTACGGCGCGATCAAGGACCATCTGGCGAAGGAACTGCAGGCCATCGACGAGGCCGGCCTGTACAAGCGTGAACGCATCATCACCAGCGAGCAGGGCGCGGAGATCGTCGTGAACGGCCGCACGGTGTTGAACTTCTGCGCGAACAACTACCTGGGGCTGTCCTCCCACCCCGACGTGGTGAAGGCGGCGCATGCCACCCTGGACAGCCATGGCTACGGGCTCAGCAGTGTCCGCTTCATCTGTGGCACGCAGGACATCCACAAGGAACTGGAGAAGAAGCTCGCCGCTTTCCACGGCACCGAAGACACCATCCTGTACGCCGCCTGCTTCGACGCCAACGGCGGGGTCTTTGAACCGCTGCTCGGACCGGAGGACGCCATCATCAGCGATTCCCTGAACCACGCCAGTATCATCGACGGGGTGCGCTTGTGCAAGGCGCGTCGGTACCGCTATGCGAACAACGACATGGCGGACCTGGAGACGCAGTTGAAGCTCGCCCGGGCGGACGGTGCACGGTTCATCGTGATCGTCACCGACGGTGTCTTCAGCATGGACGGCATCGTGGCCGACCTGAAGGGCATCTGTGACCTCGCCGACAAGTACGACGCCCTGGTGATGGTGGACGAATGCCATGCCGCGGGGTTCATCGGGAAGACCGGCCGTGGCAGCGTGGAGCATTGCGGGGTGATGGGCCGCGTGGACATCATCACCGGCACGCTGGGCAAGGCCCTGGGCGGTGCCATGGGGGGCTACACCACCGGCCGGAAGGAGATCATCGACCTGCTGCGCCAGCGCAGCCGCCCCTACCTGTTCAGCAATTCGTTGGCACCTTCCATCGTGGGTGCCAGCATTCGCGTCATCGACCTCCTGAGCAGCACCACCGAACTGCGGGACAAGCTGGAACGCAACGTGCAGCGCTTCAAGGAAGGCATGCAACGCCTCGGCTTTGACATCGTGCCCGGCGACAGCGCCATCGTGCCGGTGATGCTCTACGATGCCAAACTGAGCCAACGGATGGCCGATCGCCTGCTGGAGGAGGGCATCTACGTGATCGGCTTCTTCTATCCCGTGGTGCCCAAGGACAAGGCCCGCATACGCGTTCAACTGAGCGCGGCCCATGAGCACGAGCACGTCGATCGGGCCGTGGCCGCCTTCGAAAAGGTGGGACGTGAGCTGGGCGTGCTGAAGGCCTGAGCCCATTCGTCGGCACGAACGGCCCGTTCGTCGGTTGACGAACCCTGTTCGTCGTCGTAAATTCGCCTCCGCCTCGGGATGCAGGAAGCGAATGGCTGACCTACGTACCATGTGGAGACCGGCAGGCAGGAACCTGGCGATCGTGGCTGCCACGATCATGTTCCTCGGTTCAGTGGCCTTTGTGCCCGACCTGTTCAATGCGAACAGTGGCCTGCAGCAGGCTGAACCGATGGGGCCCTACCTCAACGGCATGTTCAC
>ERZ795053.3406-NODE-3406-length-18117-cov-6.349961_pt1 | contig 18117 bp, 17 predicted proteins | sample MGYA00375137_ERZ795053 | MGnify/ENA primary metagenome ERZ795053 (study PRJEB30182, sample SAMN05720284) | activated sludge metagenome | isolation source: Anaerobic digester | place: Hong Kong | collected 2014-12-17 ...
CCTCGCGCGGGTCGACCTCGCTCATTTCGTCCATGCACAAGATCAGGTCGTTGTGCTGCTCGGCCACGCCCTCGACACCGTTCGATGTGGCCCGCCACGAGCGTTTGAAATCCGGCCCGCCGAAGGTGGATCGTGCGGCCTCCAGGATGGTGGTCTTGCCCGAGCTGGAGCTGCCGACGAAATTGAAGCCACCGCCTTCTGTGTGCGTCAGGTCCATCAGCGGTGCGGCGAATGGCGCCGACATCCCGAACTGCATGAGCGGGTTGCCGATCGCGAGCCGGGCCACGCTGTTGCGCCAGCTCTCGACCGTGCCGGCCACGCCGTGCACTCTGCCGATCCTGCCACCGTCCTGGAAGACGACGCCGCCGGCATCTGGCCCGATGACGCCATCGGGCAGGACGAACGCGCCCGACCCTGCCCACCCGGTCCGGCTGGTACAGAGCATCCGTTTTTTCGGGGTCTTGTGCTGAAGGTATTCGCCCAGCTTGGCACGATGCTGCGGGCTGATCGCGAGCCCCATGGACAGCAGCTCGCGCCGCAAGTCCGCGCCGTCGGCGCACAGCAGTTCGTAAGGCATTGCCCACAGCCGCTTGTTGCCCTCGCGATCGATGAAGCGGAGCAGCACGCCGAAATCCTGGCCCTCGCCGTTGCGGGTAAGCGCCTCGAGGTGGACGGGTCCGCTAATCCATGTGTTGATAGGCGCCGGCGGTGTGTCCTTCGTCTCTTTCGACATGGAATGCCGGTAGACACCCGGCCGGTGGCGCTTGCCGCCGTCAGTGACCGGCTCGTCATAGACACCCCAGCATGGCCGCGACTTCTCGGGCGGGAAGGCGAACGGTGCCGATGCCACCATTTCGTCGAAGTCGATGACCTCGGCCTCGACTTCGGCCTCTTGTGCATGCTCGGCATTCATCGTGCCGTCTCCCGTGCGAGAACAGCCCCGATGGTTCGGCCGATGTAGTCCGCTCGGGTCGCCTTACTGGTGTCGACGCCGAGCTTCTGGTCGAGCTTGACCACTGCGAAGGCGATCAACTCCTGCCAATCCTCGAAATCGTGAATGCCGGCCCGAAGCAAGCCGCCGATGAACGCGAAATGTCGGCTGGAACGGTCGGGATAATCCCGTTTGCTGTTCCATATCTCTCGGGCCACGGGCGAGTTCTTGATTGTCGCCGCGATGCGCCGCTGTTCGTCCGCGCTTAGGTCCCGCAACACCACGTCGACATGAATGGGTTCGACCGTCTCGATAACCGGCAGCTCGGCCGGCACCTCGACCGTGTCGTCGAGTCCCTGCCGCACGCCGAACCGTCGTGCCACCGGGTCGGGTCCGCTCAGGATGAGCGGTGCAGCCACAAAGTGCGGCTGAACCGGGTTGTAGAGCGCCCGGTCGGCTGGCGCGTGATGCAACCAGCCTTTGCACTCGCCGTCGCTTACCGGCCGGCTGAGCCAGTACCACAGCCGCACGTTGATGCCGGCCTTGATGCCCGCAGAGCCCGTGGCCTGCCACCAGCACGCCGAATCGGCGAACTCGTCAGGCAAAAGCCCGATGACGTGCTCGACGCCCTCCTCAGGGTCAGTCGAGAAGTCCAGCCCGGCCGGCTCCGGGCACTCGTCAGTGTCGATGCCCAGCCATTGCCGAGACTTGGCCACGAACGTCACCGCGTCGCCGTGCTCTGCCCGATTGCTGAGCCGCCGCGCGTTCTCCAGGTCGATGCCGGGCAACGGCTCGCCGCGGATGATGCATGCGTAGGGGATGCCCGCGGCCTTTTCGAGCACCCGCCTCATATCGGCGAAGCCGGCCACGTCGGCAGTGCGGGTGCAGTAGAACTTGCCGGCATTGTAGCCCCGGACGACGGCTCCGCCGGAGATGGTCTTCGCCATGACCCCGGAGCGGGCTAGTAGAATGGTCATGGTGTCGGCGGCCATCGCCGATCAGGCCCCACGCCGACCGCGGGTGGGGTTTGGCTTGCGCTCGCGGCGCTCAAGCCATGCCCGCACACTATCGAGCTTGTACATGCGCCGACCGCCGATCAGCAGCGACGGCAGGCCGTCCGGCTGATTTTCATAGCGGTGGATGGTACGCCAGTTGACGCCCAATTCCGCGGCGAGCGTCGGGCGGTCGATATAGTCTTCGAGAAGCTTGGGCACTTGGCGTTGTCCTGTCTTTGGGGGGACACCGCCTGCCAATATTCACATATTTTTCCGCACGTCGTCCGATTAGTCCGAAAATGAATTATCGGACTCTTGGAAAATTTCAGTACGACTCAAAGCGCGCCGTCGCTCCGTAAGCGGCGAAAGGCGTCGAGGATCTCCTTGGACTTTTTGAAGGCTTGGCTTCGCTCGAGCCCCGACCCATGCGCGGTTGCGCGGGTCATGAGAAACTCCGCCAGCGCCGATTTTCCACCGGTCTCGTCTTCACCCCCGTTGTGGGCCAGCCACGCACCTGCTTCGACGTATAGTCTGGGCCAATAATCCTTCGGGGGTCGTCCGCGCTTGACCGTCGTGGCTGCCTCCTGCGCACCGCCCTCTTGCCGGGGAAACGCGGTGAGCAGGGCTTCACTCAAGCTTTCCGCATCGACGCAGACTTTCCCAAGATAGAAATTTAGCGAGCCGCCATTTTCGCTTATCGGCATGCTCTCCGAGAAGGAGATCGGCCACTCGGTCGGGTCGAGTTCTGGCGTGAATGCTTCCTTCGCACTCGCTGCGTGCCACCCTCTCACTCGCCCGGCGACAAGCGCATGGCACAGCCATACTTGCGCCTCTTCTGGCTTCCACTGGGCCGCTTCCTCGACGCGTCGGCGCGCGCTCAGGCCGTCAAGCAGCTTGATGGGCCGGGGCGCTTCAGACGTGCCGGCCAAAGGCGGGCTGGACAACAGGGCGCCGACCGTTTCGCACTCATTGTGGAACTCATCGAGTGCCGCAGCCAAATCCCGGGCGCTTATGTGCAGTTGTTCTAATGCGCCAGCATCCTTGAAGCGCTTATGATTGCTCTCCCTTGTTTCTCCAATTCCCCACCCTTCTTTTAGGAGCGTTCCCACGCGATCAGAGCGAACATTATCGAGCAACCACTTTTTCGCCTTTTTCGAAGACCAGCCGGTAGCAACCTCCACTAAGTGAATCGCCTGAAACTCGTCAATCGGCTTGAAGTCTTCCGCCCAGCTGATGTCGCGCTCCATGCCTTCGGGCCTCTCCTTGCGGCAAGGATGTCCTGGGACGCCCCGGCAGCGACCCATTTCTGCTCGTGCCGATACCTTAAGTCCTGCCTTTCATCGGCACCACCTCGCCGCCGCCCTCGACGGGAGACACGATGGCCCCAACGCGCTCGGTAGCGGCCCGCAGCGGGTCGTCGAACAGGTGTGCATATCGCGCTGTCGTCTGCGCCTGCGTGTGCCCTAGCAGCGCGCCGATGATGGGCAGGGAAAGACCGGCGCTGGCGAGAAACGAGGCGTAGGAATGCCGCAGATCGTGAACGCGGACGCCCTCCAGCTTTGCCGCTTTGCAGATCGTGGCCCAGTCGTTTTTGATCTCGACGCGATGCCCGCCGCTACGGCCGGGAAAGACGTACTCGCTCGTCTGCGGGATGCCGGTGAGCAACTGCCGAGCCGGTGCGGACAGCGGTACGCGATGCGCCTTCTTCTGCTTGGTGTGCGCGCTCGGCTTCACCCAAACTCCGGCCTCAAGGTCCAGATCGGCCCAACGCATGGACAACACCTCGCCACGGCGAGCGCCGGTTAGCAGCAGCACTCGAATGATATCGGCCGCCTGTTGGTCGCGGTGCACGGCCAGGGCAGCGGTCAGCCGGGCAACCTCATCACCCGCGAGAAAGCGCTCGCGCTTGTTCTCGGGGTTGCGCTCGATGCCCTTGGCCGGGTTGTCCGCCCGCCAGCCTCGACGGATCGCGAGCGCGAACATCTTGGAGCACAACGCGACAACGCGGTTTGCCCGAATCGGCGCCGGCCGATCCCGCTTCTTGCCGGTCGTGATCTCCCGGTGCAGCCGGTCGATATCGGTGAACGTGACGTCCGCCACCTTGAGCCGGCCGAGCCGGGGCAGAACTTCCCTCTCCAACATTGCGCGGTCGTCGGCCTGGGAGCGCGCCCGCTTTTTCGGCAGGTGGTGCTCTGTGTATTCCTGGCACAGGTGCGCCACGGTCGACGCCGCACGCTCGGCCTGCTCCTCGGCCAGCGGGTCGCGCCCGCTGTCGATCTCGCGCCGCAGCCGCTTGGCCTCGTCACGAGCGGCCTTGACGGTCCAGGCGGGATGCTGGCCGATGGTAATCCGCCGCTCTCGGCCACCGGCCCGATAATTGAGCACGAAGGCCCGAGCACCGGCTGCCGTCACCCGAACGCCGAAGCCCGGCAGCTCCGCATCGTAGGTGATTCGATTGCTCGATGCCGGTGCGGGCAGGGCCTTGATGATGCTGTCGGTTAGCCGCTGTCGCATTGTCTGTCGGTCCTCGTGTCCGTACCGTGTCCGCCAAAAAGGCGGCGGACCGTGACAGAGTGTTGACATGCCGTGTCAGCGAGTGTCAAGGTAAAGTACTGTTAGATAAAGGGTTCAGCGGCGGACACGAGAGATTTCAATGGCTTGCACGATAGCTTGCGGCAGACTCAAAATCTGTTGCCTTCACGGGCGTGCTGGTTCGAGTCCGGCCAGGGGCACCAAGCAAACGAGAGGGTCGCCGGCGGCGGCATCCTCCGCCGCGAGCCGACCTCAGCCCGGCTGGGCCGCGCTCCTCCCCCGAGCCATCATGCAAGAAGAACGAGCCGGGTCAGCAGTGTCGCCGCGACTTGCACCGGCGAGACAGCGGCATTTCCGGCAACGGGACACGGAACCCTTACCCACGGACAACGTTCTCTCCACCCGAGCAGTGGAGAGTGCAATGTACAATGTTTTCTATGTGATCGGGGTGATCGTCGTGGTGCTGGCGCTGCTCTCGCTCGTGGGGCTCGCATGAGCCTCTCGCCACGCGCATCCTCAGAACCAGGGAAACCCATGATGGACACGAACCAGCAGCCGAAGCCGCCGGGCTCGGCAGGGACGCAGGGCGTCTCGAGCCTGAAGAAGACTGCGGCGGACGCGACGACGACCGCGAGGGAGCATGCCGAGCGCGCGAGCGACGAGCTTCGCGCACAGGTGAGTCGTGGTGTCGACGCGGCGAAGGACACGGTCGTCGAGCAGTCGACGATGGCGAAGGACACGACCGCCGGCGAGCTCTCTCGCACGGCCCGGGCGCTGCACGATGCGGCCAGCAAGCTCGATGCGGACGACCACGGTCGCTCCCACGTGCCGCAGAGCCTGTTGCGCGAGGCCGCGGACGGGCTCGACGAGCTGGCGCAATCGCTGCAGGGCAGGTCGGTCGGCGAGATGGTCGGCGACCTCTCGGCGTTCGGGCGGAAGAACCCCGTCGCGTTCATGGGTGCGGCAGCCCTCGCCGGCTTCGCGCTCGGCCGCTTCGCCCGCGCCTCCGAGCGGCACGCAGCGCCGGCCGACTACCCGGCCCCGCGGTCGCAGCCGACTCCGGGAGCGACCCGGCAGCCACCCGTCGCAACGGCCTCGGGGGCTGCAACGAAGCCTTTCCCGGCCGCGACAGGAGGGACCACCCATGGCTGACACGATCGATCGATCGGCTTCCAGCCTGCTCGGCGACCTCGTCAGCCAGGTGACGGAGCTGTTCCGCAAGGAGATCATGCTGCTACGCGCCGAGCTCGGCGAGAAGGCGACACAGGCGGTCACCGCCTGCGGCCTGATCGTGGCGGCCGTGGTGCTCGCCCTGACCGCCCTGAATGTCCTGGCGGCGGCGCTCGTCGTCGCCCTCGAGAATCTCGGCATCCCCGGTGGCTGGGCGGCGCTCATCGTCGGCGTGATCCTGGCGGCGATCGCCTGGGCGCTGGCGAGCAAAGGCATCTCGGCGCTCAAGGCCAGCAACCTCGCACCGGAGCGGGCCGCCCGTGCGGCGAGCCGCGATGCGGCGCTCGTGAAAGGAAAGATGTGATGGCGCACCATTCGACTGATCCGGACGGCCGCAGTGCCGCAGCCCTCGAACGCGAGGTGGATGCCGAGCGGGCGAAGGTCTCCCAGACGATCGACGCGCTGCAGAGCAAGATGTCGATCGGCAATGTCGTCGACCAGGTCACCGAGGCGGTCGGCGCGCATGGCGGCGAGGTTGCCCGCAATCTCGGCCGGCAGATGCGCGACAACCCGCTGCCGCTCCTCCTGACCGGCATCGGGCTCGCCTGGCTGATGGCGGGCAGCGGCCCGCGCAGCGCCGACCTCGACGACGATTTCGATGACGACTTCGACGATGACCTCGACAATGGCAGGGACCTCTACCCCGCCACGACCTACCCGCGGCGGACGGTGGCCGGCGCCGAACGGCCTTTGGGCACGCGCCCCTACGACTCGGGCGTTTCCTCCCATGCCGGCGACCCTCTCCGCCCGCACGAGCATGGCGGCCGCGACTACGCCGACGAGGACGAGCACGGCATGGGCGACAAGGTCAGGGACGCCGCCGGCAACGTCCGGGACAAGGCGTCGGGGCTGGCCGAATCGGCCGGCGAGTTTGGTCGCAAGGTGTCCGGCACGCTCGGCGATGCCGCCTCGTCCGTCTCCGACACGGCCTCGTCCATGTCGGACAAGGCGCGCAGGCGTGCGGATGCAGCGCGGCGCGCCGCCGCCGATGTCGGCCATGCAGCCGCCCGGCGCGGGCGCCGTGCCGGCCGGGGCATCACGCACATGATGGAGGAGCAGCCGCTCGTCTTCGGTGCGCTGGCCCTGGCGATCGGTGCCGCCGTGGGCGGTGCCCTGCCGCGCACCCGCACCGAGGACGAGTGGGTCGGCGGCCCGAGCGACCGGCTGAAGGACGCCGCCGGCAGCATGGTGAAGGAGGAAGGCCGAAAGCTGCAGGCCACCGCCTCCGCCGTCGTCGACGAGGCCGGCAAGATCGCCGACGAGGCGGCGGGCGAGGTCGACCGGCGGACGCCGGACGGCAAATCGTTCGTCGAGCAGGCCGAGGATCGGCTGGGCAAGGCGGCCGACCGGCTCGCCGACCGCGCCAGGGACGAAGCCGATCGGCAAAAGCTCGGTCAGGCGGCTGCTCCCGACCGCAAGTGAGCGACCCCGTGGCCGACGACCCCCCGGGGAGGGCCGCCAGGCGGCCCTCCCACTTCGGCTTCGCCGACTGGAAGGCGATCCTGCTCCGCGTCTATGAGCAGATCGGCAAGGATCACCTCTCGATCATCGCGGCCGGCGTCGCCTTCTACGCGATGCTGGCCCTCGTGCCGGCCATCACCGCGGCCTTCGGCCTCTGGGGGCTCTTCGCCGATCCGGCCCAGATCGCCGGGCAGTTTGCCGGGCTCCGCTCGGTCGTCCCGGAGGATGCCTACACGATCATCGAGGAGCAGATGACCGCCCTCGCCAGCACCGGCGACCGGACGCTCGGCGTCACCTCGCTGCTGGCGATCCTCTTCGCGCTCTGGACCTCGCGCGCCGGCGTCGCCGCCCTGATGCAGGGGCTGAACATCGTCTACGACGAGAAGGAGGAGCGCGGCATCATCGCCAGCCTCGCCATGTCGTTCCTCTTGACCTTCCTCGTCATCACCGTCGGCATCGTGGCGCTTGCCGCCATCGTCGTGCTGCCGGCGGTCATCGGCTTCCTCCAGCTCGGCGGCGCCATCCGGTGGGCGCTCCTGCTGCTGCGCTGGCCGATCCTCCTGGGCGCCATGATCCTCGTCATCGGCCTCCTCTACCGGTACGGCCCCAACCGCGCCAATGCGAAGCTCTCCTGGGTCTCCCCCGGCGCCGTCCTCGCCACGGTGATCTGGCTGGTCGCCTCGATCGCGTTCTCCGTCTACGTCAGCGAGTTCGCGAGCTACAACAAGACCTACGGCACCCTCGGCGCCATCGTCATCCTGCTCATGTGGATGTACATCAGCTCGTTCGTCGTCCTCCTCGGCGCCGAGCTGAATGCCGAGATGGAGCTGCACACCACCAGGGACACGACCACCGGCCCCGAGCGGCCGATGGGCGAGCGCGGCGCCTATGTGGCGGACAATGTCGTCTGACCGGCCCGATCCGGGGCGAATTGTTGAGCAAACGGGGGTATAGAGTCCGGCGTCCGGAAAACGCCGGAGGGAACTGGCTTGCGCAAGCGTGTCTTCGTCGTGGCTCTCGGCGAATCGACCTTCGACCTGATCGAGCCCTGGGCGGCGGCGGGCCACCTGCCGGTGCTGGCTTCGCTGATGCGGGGCGGCACGCACGGGCGGATGCGCTCGCAGGTGCCGCTCATGACCCCGCAGCTCTGGGGCTCGATCGTGACCGGCCGCACGCCCGGCCATCACGGCGCCTTCGATTTCTGGCAGCGCAGCCCGAAAGGCGCGTTCCACGCCATCGACGGCTCGGCCCTGCGCTGCCCGACGCTCTGGGAGATGCTGAGCCGGCGCGGCGTGCCCTGCGGCATCGTCAACCTGCCCTTCACCTACCCGCCCGCCGCCATCGACGGCTTCGTCATCGCCGGCGAGGACGCGCCCGGCGCCCACCGCTCGATCGCCCATCCGCCCGAGCTCTACGACGAGATCACCGAGAAGTTCGGCCGCTACCGCCTGAAGGACATCTTCCCGGGCGGCCGCCAGAAGACCGACTACCTGACCCTGATCGACGAGGACGTGGCCGCCCAGACGGAGGTCTTCGAGCACCTCTTCCGCACCCGCCCCTGGCGGTTCGGCATGGCGTTCTTCAGCGCCACCGCCATCGCCCAGCACTACTTCTGGCGCGACATGGCAGAAGCCACGCCCGGCGACCCCTTCGCCGACGTGGTCCTCACCGCCTATCGCGCCGTCGACCGCGCCCTCGGCCGGCTGCTGGAGGCGGTCGGCCCCGACACCACCGTCTTCGTGATCTCCGACTGCGGCGCCGGGCCGCTGAGATCGGGCGTGCAGATCAACACCATCCTCGAGCAGCACGGCTTCCTCGCCCGCAAGGCGGCGAAGCCGAAGGCCGGCCGCAGGCTCGTCGCCGGTGCTCGCAAGCAGGCGCAGGCGCTGCTGCAGCGCCATCTGCCGGACCGTCTCTACTACCAGGTCAATCACCGCCTCGGCGGGCTCAAGACGAAGGTGCAGTCCTACCTCGCCCAGAGCGACCTCGACTGGCCACGCACGCAGGTCTTCAGCCGTGGCAAGGAAGGCGACCTCTTCGTCAACCTGAAGGGCCGCGACCCGCACGGCATCGTCGAGCCCGGCGCCGACTACGAGGCCGTCCGCGACCGGCTCAGCGAAACCTTCATGGCCCTGCGCGACCCTTCCACCGGCGAGCCCGCCGTCGAGCGCGTCTATCGCCGCGAGGAGCTCTTCCAAGGCCCGATGCTCGAGCACGCGCCCGACATGGTCGTCCTGTGGAAGGACACCGCCTACATGCCGAGCGAGGACGACCGCAACCGCGACCAGGTCTTCGTCGAGCGCTGGCGCGAGTACATGAACTGGCCGACCAGCGGCAGCCATCGCGTCGATGCGGTGCTCATCGCCAAAGGCCCGGGCGTCGCCGAGGGCCGGACCATCATGACCGCCCGGCTGATCGACCTCGCCCCCACCTGGCTGCACGCGCTGGGGCAGGACGTGCCGGCCGAGCTGGAAGGCCGGGTGATGCAGGAGCTCTTCACCGCCGCCACCGTGCCCGCCGCATGATCCACCGCCCCCTCGGCCGGACCGGCCTCATGGTCTCCGCCATCGGCCTCGGCTGCCAGTCGCTCGGCGGCGGCCTCTATCATCGCGACGACGCCGAAGCGCTGCGGCTGGTCCGCCGCGCGGTCGAGCTCGGCGTCACCTTCTTCGACACGGCGGACCACTACTCGCAAGGCCGCTCGGAGACGGTGCTGGGCCGGGCCCTCGCCGGCCTGGGTGACCGGGTCGTCATCGCCACCAAGATCGGCACCAGCTTTCCCGCCGGCACCCGCGCCGCGCTGGCCATGCGCGACCTCGTCCGGCCCGTGGGCACGGCGCTTCGGCCGCTCAGGAAGCTCTTGCAGCGCTACCGCTTCCGGCAGGGCCGCTCGGATTTCTCGGCCGACGCCATCCGACGATCGGTCGAGGCGAGCCTCGGCCGCCTGCGGGTCGAGGCCATCGACCTCCTGCAGTTCCACAAGCCCGACGCCGCGACGATGCGCGCGGGCATGCTCTTCGAAACCGCCGCACGGCTGCAGGCCGAGGGCAAGGTCCGGCACTACGGCGTCGCCTGCGTCGATCTCGACGACGCGCTGGTCGCGGTGGAGCAGCCGGGCGTCGCCACGGTGCAGATCGCCATCAACTGCCTCGAGCCCACCGGGCTGGACCGGCTGACCGACGCGGCCGCGGCCCGGGGTGTCGCCGTCATCGGCCGCAACCCACGCGCCATCGGCCTGCTCACCGATGCCCACGAGGAGACGATGGGCGACGCCTCGGCCTACGGCCCGCACCACGCCACCCGCCTCGCCGCCGCCCGCTCGCTGCGCGGCCTCATCCGGCCCGACCGGACCCTGGCCCAGGCCGCCATCCGCCATGCCGTCGAGCTCCCCGGCGTCGCCAGCGTCCTGCCGCGCGCGGTCACGAGAGCCGAGCTCGATGCCAACCTCGCCAGCCTCGATGTCCCGCCGCTGACGCCCGAGGACCAAGAGCTCATCGCCCGCGCCCAGGCCATGACCGCCCCGCTCGCGGGGCCGATCCGCCAGGGCAGCTCCGCGAGCAGAAAGACCGCCTGGACATGATCTATCGCACCCTCGGCCGCACCGATCTTCGCGTTTCCGCCATCGGCCTCGGCTGCCAGTCGCTCGGCGGCGGGCTTTTTCACCGCGACGACAGCCAGTCCGAGCGCGTGCTCGCCGAAGCGGTCGAGCGAGGCGTCACCTTCTTCGACGTGTCGGACCACCATTCGCTCGGCGCCGCCGAACGGCTCCTGGGCCGCTGCCTCGGACCGGTGCGCGACAAGGTCATCATCACCTCCAAGGCCGGCTACGACTACGCGCCGCTGACCCGCACGGCGCTGCGGCTGCGCGATCTCGTCCGGCCGATCAGCGCCGCGCTGAAGCCGGCCAGGAGGTCGCTGCACAAGCTGCGCCTCGCCCAGGGCCGCTTCAGCTTCGATCCCGACTACATCGTCCGCTCGGTCGAGCGCAGCCTCGAGCGCCTGCGCACGGACCGGCTCGATCTCTTCCAGTTCTACAAGCCCCCCGCGGAGGCGCTGCGGGACGGCCGGCTCTACGATGCGGCGGAAAGGCTCAAGCGACAGGGGAAAATCCGCCATTACGGCGTCGCCTGCCTGCATATCGAGGACGCGATGGCGGCGCTCGAGCATGACGGCAACGCCACCGTCCAGCTCGCCATCAACTGCCTCGAGCAGAAGGGCGTGCCGGAGCTGATCGACGCGGCGCAGGCCCGAGGCGTCGCGGTCCTCGCCCGCCATCCCAAGGCGATCGGCCTCTTGACCAACGATCACGACGACCTGATGGGCGACAGCTCCGCCTATCGGCACGACCAGGCCGAGCGCATGCGGGCCGCACGTCAGCTCCGGGCGCTCATCCGCGAGGACCGCACCCTCGCCCAGGCCGCCATCCGCTTCGTGCTCGACATGCCGGGCGTCGACATCGTCGTGCCGCGCGCCGTCACCGTCGACCAGCTGCGCGAGAACGTCGGCAGCATCGAGGTGCCGCCCCTGAGCGACAGCGACCGGCAATGCATCGAGGCGGTCCGCCGCCAGACCGATGGGCTCCAGGGCCCGGTCCGGCACGCCGCTTGAGATGCCCGCCAAGCGGCCGCTCCGCCTCTGCCTGCTCTGCGTCGAGATCTTCGCCTTCGGCAAATATGGCGGGTTCGGCCGGGCGACACGGATCACCGGCGCCGCCCTCGCCCGGCGCGGCGTCGAGGTGCACGCCATCGTGCCGCTGCGCGGTGGCCAGCGCCCCGTGGAGCGTCTCGACGGGATGACGGTGCACGGCTACCCGCCGCACCGCCCCGACCGGATCGCCGGCATCGCGCGCACGATCGATGCCGACATCCACCACAGCCAGCACCCCTCGCTCGCCACCGCCATCGCCCTCGCCGCCCGGCCGGCCAGCCGGCACGTCGTCACCTGCCGCGACCCCAAGTCGCTGCGCGACTGGCGGATCGAGCTCGCCCGGCCGTCGCTCGGCCGCGCCCAGGTCCTGGCCAACTGGCTCTTCGAGGACGGCCCCGGCGTCGCCGCCGCCGTCCGCCGCATGGACGGCATCTTCGCCGCCTCGCCGCACCTCGTGGCGGAAATCGCGCGCAAGTACGGTCTCGACGCGGACCGGATCGGCCTCCTGCCGACACCCGTGCGGCTGCCGCCCGAGCCGGTCAAGGCTGCCACACCGACCGTGATCTCGGTCGGCCGCTGGGATCGCCGCAAGCGGCCCGAGCGCTTCATCGAGCTCGCCCGGGCCATGCCCGCCATCCGCTTCGTCGCCATCGGCCGCTCGCGCGACCCGGCCTACGAAGCAGAGCTGCGCGCCCGCGCCGCCGGCATCGCCAATCTCGAGCTCGCCGGCTTCATCGACCAGTTCGCCAGCGACGCCCTCGAGCGCCGGCTCGCGGCGGCCTGGGTGCTCGTCAACACCGCCGGGCGCGAGGGCCTGCCGACCGCCTTCCTCGAAGCCCTCGCCCACGGCTGCGCCCTTCTCGCCGAGGTCGACCCCGGCGGCATCACCAGCCGCTTCGGCGAGGCGGTCGCGGACGGCGACTTCAGGGCCGGCCTCGAGCGGCTGCTGAGTGGCGATGCCTGGCGCGCCAAGGGCGCCGCCGGCCGCGCGCACGTCGCCGCCAGCTTCGAGCTCGACCACGTCGTCGACCTTCATCTGTCGCTCTACGAGCGGCTTCTCGCAACGAAGCCGCCACGGCGCTGGCGCCCGTCGCCCGGGGCGAGGCCGGCTTGAACATCCTCATCCTCTGCTACGAATACCCGCCGCTCGGCGGCGGCGGCAGCCGGGTGGTCGCCGGCCTCGCCCGCGCCCTCGCCGAGGCCGGCCACGCCGTGACGATCTACACCAGCCGCATGCCCGGCCTGCCGGCGGAGGCGTTCGACGGCGCCGTGCGGGTGCGCCGGGTCCGGACCTGGCGGCGCCGGGCCGACCGGAGCAACGCGCCGGAGCTCCTCGTCTACGCCGCCGCCATGCTCGTGGCCGTCCTGCGCGACCGCCCCGACCGTGCTGCCGATCTCGCCCATGTCCATTTCCTCCTGCCCGACGGGCTCGTCGCCTGGCTCATGCGCCGGCTGACCGGCCTGCGCTTCATCGCCACCGCGCACGGCTCCGACGTGCCGGGCTACAACCCGCATCGCTTCAGGCTCGCCCACCGCCTGCTCGCCCCGCTCTGGCGCCGCATCGTCGCTTCCGCCGACCGCGTCGTCTGCGCCTCCATGGGCCTCAGGGACTCGATCGTGCGGGCCGCACCCGAAGCCGCCCCGGTCGTCATCCCCAACGGGCTGGACGAGGCCCGCTTCAGCCCCGACCAGCCGAGGCGCTTGGCCCTGCTCAGCGTCACCCGCCTCTTCGAGCGCAAGGGCCTCCATCACCTCCTCGACGCCGCAGCGGGGCTCCGGCGGCCGGTGCCGATCGACATCGTCGGCGCGGGGCCGCAAAGGGCCGCCCTCGAGGCGCAGGCCGCCCGCCTCGGCCTGCCCGTGACCTTCCACGGCTGGCTCGACAACGACGACCAAAAGCTCCGCGACCTGCTCGAGAAGACCGCCATCTTCGTCTTGCCCTCGAGCGCCGAGAACTTCCCGGTCTCGCTGCTCGAGGCGATGGCCGCCGGCATGGCGATCGTCACCACCGCCGATACCGGCTGTGCCGAGGTGGTGGGCGACGCGGCGCTCCTGGTGCCGAGCGGCGACGTGCCGGCGCTCGGCGCCGCCCTCGACCGGCTGATCGGCGACCCGGCGCTCCGCGCCCGGCTCGGCGCCCGGGCGCGCCGGCATTTCGAGCGCGCCTTCACCTGGACGACGGTGGCGGCGACGCACGAGCGGCTCTATCGCCAGGTCCTGGCCGAACGGGCGAAGCCTGCCGATGCCTGACAAAATCCCCTGGGCGAGGCTCCGGATCGCGGTCGCGGCCCTGGCCTTGGGCGCCCTCTTCCTCGCGATCCCGCCCGCGACGGTGCTCGACGCCTGGCGCGATGCCCGGCCGGGCCTCCTCGCCCTCGGCATGGCCTGGATGGCGGCCGCCGCCGTGGCCAGCAGCGCTGCCTTCTACGCCACGCTCCGCCTGCGCGGCATCGCCCCGCCGCTCGCGGAAGTCGTCCGCACCGACATCGCCGGCCATTTCTACACCTTCACCGCCCCCTTCGGCGTGGTCGCCGGCGGCGCCGCCCGCGTCCTCAGGCTCCAGGGGCCCGGCCGGCCAATGGCCTCGCTGATCGGCGCCATCCTCACCAATCGCCTGGTCAACATCTGGGCCGCCGCCGCCCTCGCCTGCCTCGCCCTCGTCGCGGTCCGGCCCGCCATCGGCGCCACCTGGCCGGTCTGGCTCCTGCTGCTGTCCGGCATCGCCGGACTGGCGCTCGCCGCCTGGCTCGCCGCCCATCACCGGCGCATCCGCCTCTTGGTCGCCGGCCGGTTCGTCCCGCTCCTGCCCTTGGCGCCGCAGCGCCGGCGCCGGATCCGCCGCACGCTCCGCCGACTCGGCGGGGCCGGCGGCACGACCAGCCTCCCTCTGCACCTGGTCCCGGTGGCGCTGGTCGTCCTGCGCCATCTCTGCAGCGCTGCCGCCCTCGCGGCCTTCGCCGCCGCCTTCGGCCTGGACCTCGGCTTCGTCGCGAGCCTCTGGGTGCGCATGGCGCTGAACGTCGCCATGCTCGTCCCGCTCTCGCCGGCGGGACTGGGCGTGCGCGAGGTCGGCTTCGTCGTCCTTCTGACGCCCTTCGCCGTGCCCGAGAGCGACGCGCTCGCCATCGCCCTCTGCGTGCTGGCCTATCAGATCGTCGTCGCCGCCATCGGCGGCCTCTGCGAGCTGACGGACTCGCTCAGGGCCGCCAGGCCGGCAAGGTGAGCGATACGACGTGCCCGCCCGCCCCGGTTGAAGAAAGCGGCAAGCTTGGTGCGGATGACGCGAGACGAACGAGCACCGATACCCGGACACCGTGCCGGAAACGCGAGCAGCGCATATCTTCCGCGAGCAGGTGCAGAGAATCCATGATCGCTCGTGAAACCCCTGGTCTCATCCTGATCAATGCTTTTACCCGATTGGCGCGGAATCAACTTCAGGCTATGATGATCATTGTTCCGAAATCGGTGGCCGGCCCGCAGCGCCGGCTGAGGAGCACTGATGCGGATCGAGGATCTTCCCGGCTGGACAGCGGCGGCAGCGCTGATGGCCATGATCGTGATCGCGGCCCTGACCTAGCAGGCCCCCGGTTCAGCCGCCCAGGACCAATTCGGCGCAGCGATGACCGAGCATCATCGCCGGCGCATTGGTGTTGCCCGCATTGATGTCCGGCACGGCCGACATGTCGCAGACCCGAAGCCCGTCGACGCCGCGCACCCGAAGCCGCGCATCGAGCACCGCCATGCGGTCGCCATCCGCCCCCATCCGCGCCGTGCCGGCCGGGTGGTAGTTGGTCTTGACGAAGCGCCGGCAGTGCGCCGCCAACGCCGCGTCGCTGGCATCGGCCGGATCGGGGATGGCGACCCTGGCGATCCGCTCCCGAAGCGGGCTTTCGGCGAAGGCGCGCAGGAAGAAGCGCTGGCCCGCGACCATGGCCGCCATGTCGGCCTCGTCCTTCAGGAGGTTGGGCGAGACCAGCGGCATGGCCGCCGGATCAGCGCTCCTGAGGCGCAATTCGCCGCGCGAGCGCGGCTTGACCACGACCGTCGTGATGGTCAGCCCGTAGCCGTCCTCGACCAGGCCCAGCGTGTCCCGGTCGAGATAGACGATGGGCACGCAGAAAGCCTGGATGGTCGGCGGCGCCTCGTGGTCGGTCGGGTTGACGAAGGCCCCGGCCTCGACCCCGGCCGAGGTGACCGGCCCCGACCCGAAGAGCTTGAGCTGCAGCCCGTTCCAGAGCATCCGCCACCCCACGCCCTGGCGGTAGTAGCCGTAGGGCCCGTTGGCATTGGCGACCATCGGCACCTCGGGGTGGTCGATCAGGTTCTGCCCGACCCCGGGCAGGTCCGCGATACACTCGATGCCGTGCTCCACCAGGTGATCCGCGGGGCCGAGCCCCGAGAGCATCATGAGCTGCGGCGTCGCCAGCGCCCCGGCGGCGAGGATCACCTCGCCATCCGCATGGGCGGTGACCATCGCCCCGGCCTTGTCACGCCAGGTGACGCCGACCGCCCGGCCCCCCTCGATCTCGACCTTCCGCACCTCCGCCTCGAGCCGGACGGTGAGCGCCGGGTTCTGCTCCTCCGGCGTGAGGAAGGCATAGGCCGCGGAGCTCCGCCGGCCGTTCCTGTTGGTGAACTGGTAGAAGCCGACGCCGCGCTGGCTCGGCCCGTTGAAGTCCGGGTTGAAGGGCTCGCCCAGCCCCTGCACCGCCTGGACGAACCAGCGCGAGACCTCGTTGATGTGCCCGGGATCGGAGACCAGGAGCGGCCCCGATGTGCCGTGCCGCTCGTCGTTCAGCCGATTGTTGCCCTCCATCGCCCGAAAATGCGGCAGCACGTCCTGCCAGCTCCAGCCCACGGCATCGTTGTTGCCCCGCAGGATCTCGTGCCAGGCGTCGTAGTCCGAGGGCCGGCCGCGCATGTAGACCTGCGCGTTCACCGACGAGCCGCCGCCCAGCACCCTGCCTTGCGGGATGTCGTGCACACGGCCGCCCAGATGCGCCTGCGGCACGGTCTGGTGGTAGCGCATGAACTTCGAGCCGTTGATCATCTTGAAGATGCCGGGCGGCATGTCGAGCAGCGGATGGCGGTTCGAGAGCCCCGCCTCCAGCAGCAGCACCCTGGCCCCGGCCCGGGCCAGCCGCCCGGCCACGGTGCAGCCCGAGGCCCCGCCGCCGACGACGATGTGATCGAAGCGCTCGCTCATGGCTGCCCCGCCTCCGTCCGCTCGGGCGCCGGCTCGAACGTCACCCGCACATACTCCCAGGCCGCGTTCAAATGACTGGCCAGCGCCGCCTCGGCCGCATCCGGGTCGCGCTCGAGGATCGCCTCGAGGATCGTCCGGTGGCTCTGGTAGTTCACCCGGTTGCGCTCCGGCGAGCGCAGCATCCGGTGCCAGTGCACCGCCAGCCAGGCGACATAGGCGCGATGGATGGCCGGCATGATGGGGTTGCGCGGAATCTCGTAGAGCACCGCGTGGAAGGCGACGTCCGTCGCGTAGAACCTGGCGGAATCGGGAATCGCCGCCTCGTTGGCGGCCAGCGCCTCGCGCAGCGCCTGGATGTCGGCACGCCGCGCATGCATCGCCGCCTCGCGCACCAGCGCCCGCTCGAGGAAGATGCGGCTGTCGAAGAGCGCCTTCACCCCCTCCGCCTCGCCGAGCAGGTGGCCGACGATGCCGCCCAAGGCACCGAGAGCCGCATCGAAGCCCGGCTTGCGCACGATGGGGCGATAGCGCGGCCGGTTCTCGATGAGGCCGCGGCTGGAGAGGGCCGTGATCGCTTCGCGGATGACCGTGCGGCTGGCGCCGAACTCCGCCATCAGCACGCGCTCCGGCGGCAGCGCCGTGCGGTCCGGCAGCTCGCCCGAGACGATGCGCAGCTCGAGCCGCTCGACAATCGCATCGGCCGCCCGCCGGCCGCTCGAGATCCGGGCGTCCAACGTTATCCTCCGGCCATTTTTGGTATGATCAAAATACCCACGCCCCCATCCGGCATTTCAGATGCAGCAATAATGCCGACGAAAATCATGTTGACGCAAGGTAGTCCGGCCGTCAATCTGTTGTCGTTTCGTCATACGAAAATGAGCGTTTGACGCGACAAGCGATTGCCAAGAGACGCACGATCTGCGCAATCTCCGGCCCGGGTGACCGGGCGCCGCGCACGAGAGTCACCGCCTACCGGATCAGCAAGGAGGAATCCCATGAACCGACGTTTCCTGATGGCCACCGCCGCCCTCGCGGGCCTCGGTGTCGCCGCCATCGCCGTTCCCCTGGCGGCCCAGGACCTGCCGCCGCTCGCGCAGAAGGACCGCTACAAGGTC
>ERZ795053.3407-NODE-3407-length-18114-cov-8.473393_pt1 | contig 18114 bp, 20 predicted proteins | sample MGYA00375137_ERZ795053 | MGnify/ENA primary metagenome ERZ795053 (study PRJEB30182, sample SAMN05720284) | activated sludge metagenome | isolation source: Anaerobic digester | place: Hong Kong | collected 2014-12-17 ...
CGATCCCGGTGAGGGGAGGTCCTGCAATACCTTTTTGTCCATTGCTTAGTGCAATTGTTTTTTATTTCCTTCTTCCGGTCTCAAGCATGGCTTGGCCCGGCTGTCGGCCGGGATGGACTTCGTCGATCCCGGTGAGGGGAGGTCCTGCAATACCTTTTTGTCCATTGCTTAGTGCAATGGTTTTTTATTTCCTTCAACAAGCCTCAAACAAAGCTTGGTCTGGCTGTCGCCCGGGATGGACTTCGTCGATCCCGGTGAGGGGGTCCTGCAATACCTTTTTGTCCATGGCTTAGCGCAATGGTTTTTTATTTCCTTCTTCCGGTCACAAGCATTGCTTGGCCCGGCTGTCGGAAATAAAAAAGTCCCGCCATTGGCGGGACAAAAAGGTATTGCGGTGGAGGCGGGATTCGAACCCGCGGTACCCCTTTCGAAGTACGACGGTTTAGCAAACCGTTGGTTTCAGCCACTCACCCACTCCACCGGGTGTTTGTCTGAATTGTGGGTTGGCAAAGATAACTTATTGCCTAAAATATCAATAAGCCAAAGTCATTTTAATTTTTTTCTCGAGAGACTGCATCGAGCTGCGAAACTCCTGATCGGTATCCAGCAAATCCTGAACAGCTTTAATGGCATAGATGACCGTACTATGATCTCGTCCACCAAACTCTTCTCCAATAGCTTTGAGGGGCTCATCGGTAAGATTTTTAGACAAATACATAGCCACTTGCCTGGCCATTACGACTTCTCGTTTGCGGGTTTTGCTACTTATCCGGGCCACCGGCAAACCAAAGTGCTCTGCGACTATATTCTGGATGTTGGCAACATTGATCTCTTTATGCTGGCGCTGGACAAAATTTTGAATCACTTCCTTGGCCAGTTCGACCGTAATCTTCTTATTATTAAGAGAAGCCTGAGCAACCAGGCTGATCAACACGCCTTCCAATTCCCGGACATTGCTATTGACATGGTAACAAATGTATTCCAATACTTTTTCCGGGATACTCGTCCTTTCTTTTTCTGCTTTTTTATGAAGAATCGCGATGCGTGTTTCCAGATCCGGAATTTGCAAGTCTGCATTGAGGCCCCACTTAAATCTGGATATCAACCGTTCTTCCAGGCCATCCAAATCCTTGGGAGGCCGGTCTGAAGTGAGTACGATCTGCTTCTGACTCTGATGCAGCTGGTTGAAGATGTGAAAGAAAATTTCCTGCGTTTTGGTTCGGTTGGCCAGAAACTGAATGTCATCAACTATCAATACGTCCACCAACTGGTAAAAGTTGATCAGATCGTTGATGGAATTGTTTTTAATGGCTTGGATGATCTGATTGGAAAACTTTTCAATGCTAACATAAAGGACGGTTTTATTCGAGCCATTTTGAACAATGGCGTTACCAATGGCATGTGCCAAATGGGTTTTACCTAATCCAACATCTCCAAAGATCACCAAAGGATTAAAAGCAGTCGCTCCCGGGCGATCAGCAACGGCGATTCCCGCACTGCGAGCGAGGCGATTGCAATCTCCTTCAACAAACGTATCAAAAGTGTACCATGAATTTAATTGAGGATCTACGCGCATCTTTTTGATACCCGGGATTACAAATGGGTTTTGAATCTGATTTGCGTTGATCATCTCTACATCTTCATTGATCCAACTTCCGCCGCGCTGCGATTCGCTGGCTTGTTGATCCAGAAGTATCTGGTATTCCAGTCTACCTTTATCTCCTAATTCAGATTTGATGGTTTTCTTGAGAAGTCCTAGATAGTGTTCTTCCAACCATTCGTAAAAAAATTGGTTGGGGACTTGTATGGTAAGTATGTCATTATCCAGACGTACCGGCTTGATCGGCTCAAACCAGGTCTTGAAACTCTGCATTGAAACGTTTTCGCGGATCTGTTGCAGACAATTTTCCCAGACTGTTGTACGGTCCTTTGTCACCATTCTCAGAAATTGATCCTCTTACTAACTCGTTCTTCTTCACGATCCTGGGAGCAGCATCGAATTATCAGGTTCTACTCCTGCCCTAGCAGCGTCCAGCTTTAGACAGAGTGTAACAAAGATTGCAATTTTTTTTGATATATCGAGATCAAATCACGCAATCTTTAATATTATTTGTCTAATTTTATAATATGCTGGTTATCAATATTTTGATTATTGCCAACCCAGCATTTTCACCCGGTTTTTTTGTTTGGGGCTGCAAGGTAAGTAAAATAATATGAAGCGGGAAGCGTTCAGGAAACTTGTAAATTACTACAAGTCACGCAATGATTGCGTTTGTTCTTTTCAAGGTAAATATCCAGTCGTCCAAGGATCAAACCAGCCCATCCAACCTGATTGATAATCACCGGTTTACCAACTTGATTATTCCGAGTCTCGGGTCTGTCCATAAAGGTATGGGTATGTCCACCGATGATGATGTCGATATTTTCAGAACGGTCTGCCAACACCTGATCGGAAACCTTGTTCTCCTTATAACGGTATCCTAAATGAGAGAGGCAAATAACCAAATTACATTTTTCTTCATGCACAAGGTGTTTTGCTATACGGTTTCCCTCCAGAACCGGGTCCAAATACCTGGTCTCGCCATAAAGTTTATCCGGCACCAGACCTGTTAATTCGATACCCAGCCCAAAGACACCAATCCGTATGTCATCACGGGTGAATACCGTATAGACACTTACCAGCTCCTCCATGGGTGTATTGCGAAAATCGTAGTTCGCTATCAACAACGGAAAATTTGCATGGGGCATTTGTCTGGCCAGGCCTTCTATGCCAGCATCAAAATCATGGTTGCCGATAGTCCCTGCATCATACCCCATATCGGACATTAATTGCATATCGAGTTCGCCCTTGAAAAAATTAAAATAAGGCGTGCCCTGAAAGATATCCCCTGCATCGACTAATAGCACATTGGGTTCAACATTGCGGACCGCCGCAATCATTGCAGCCCTGCGTGCAGCGCCCCCCTGCCCCTGGTTACGGCTACCATCCATCGGAAAGGGATCAATTCGACTATGTACGTCATTGGTGTGCAGCAGAGTAAGCTTAGTCACCTCAGGCTGACCTACAGCAGCCAGGAGTGAACTACTCCACAATAAACTACCAGTGGCTAGCGTGGACTGTCTTAGAAACTGTCTTCTGATCATTCGTTGATGAGTTTAACGCGGCCATCTTTAACCGCATCAATGGTATGTCCCTTCTCCGTCTCCTCTTTAACATACTGTATCAAGCCATCCCGAATCAGGAGCCCCGTCGTCTCCTGGGGGTTATCCTTAAAAAAATCGCAATTATCCCCGCCATTTGCAACGTAATCAGGCAATGCAACCCGGTAACCACGATCGCCCCGAATGGCTTCTCCGTTTATTAAAATGTTTTCAGCATGGCCATCCCGTATGGAATAAGTAATGCCTTTGCTGATGGGCCAACCGCCCGATGCAGCCATATGGTTGATGAACTGAATTAGCTCTGTACTATCTAAGGTGAGAATTATCAAATAGTTATCGAAAGGCATTAACTCGTAAATGGTTCCAACTTTAACAGGACCGGCAGTTAAATTACTTATTCGAATACCTCCAAAATTCTGGACGGCAAAGTCGACCGGAGAACTGCTGACCGTATTTGCAATCGCTACCAAAGCATCACCAAACCAATTGCCAAGCGGTGATTCCGGCCTGTCTTTAATCATTGTTTTAGTACAACGCCCTATAACGGTTTCCATAGCTTCCGTCAGCTGATTTCGGTAAGGTGCAATGCTTTGATCCACCTTCGTATCAATGGCTCCGGGTTGAACAGATTGACTTGATTTTTCAACCTTTGCCAAATGGTAGACAGGCTTGCAGCTGGCAAGTAAAACCAAAATAATGAAGAAGACCGTATGGGATAAACCTTTATAATGCTTAAACATAAAGTTGAACTTCTTGATTGATTGCAGCCAAGGCTTTATACAGTGGGTTTTTATCCGGTAGAGGATCCAATTCAAAAAGCTTCTGGATCAATTGGTCGCCAGTGCCTCGTTCTCCGACCGATTGCATGGCCTGATTAACTATATGGGTAACGTCATCTTTTGCCAACCGGATGATTTGCCACAACTTGTGGGACACATAGATCTGTTGGCTCATATTGTGTTCAAATTCTTTCTGGATACTGATGAAGATCGCCGCTCCAAGATCCTGAGCCGTAATCCCCGGACTATTTAATCTGAATATCAATTGAGGAATAGAAATCCTTTCACAGAATAATGCCAGGCGCTCATAGGCTTGTAATTTAAGCGGACTGTGTTGCTGCCTGGCTGACCGTAGGTTACTGGATTGGTTCAAACCGAAATAAAGCCTGAAGAAATACCTGCCGAGCCAAAACAATGCTAAAGCCAGGGCAGTCAATTTGATCAGAAAGTAAACAAGTTGGATGCCTCCGGAGAGTATATCGGTCATGGTCTGCGATTAAAGGAACGAAGTTAATGAACTAAAGAACTAAGGGTTATGTTAAATTGGAAAATTAGCGTTTTCTTTATATTTGTATAAAATCTAAATAAGATGGCTGAGGCGAATACCCAAATAGAACCTATTCAGCTGACAGACGGGGCAGTTAAGCAACTCCGTGCAATCATGTCGGAGCAGAACATCACGGATGAATATGGGCTTCGTGTTGGGGTTAAAGGAGGTGGTTGTTCCGGATTCAGTTACCAGTTGGGCTTCGATCATCCGAAAGAACATGACGATATCTATCTGATCAATGGCATGCGCGTATTTATGCAAAAGGCGCATGCGATTTACTTGCTAGGCATGGAAATCGATTGGGTCGAAGGTTTGAATAACCGGGGGTTCTCGTTTAATAATCCAAATGCAAAAGACACCTGCGGTTGTGGGACTTCCTTTTCCGCGTAAAAACATTTTTACATATCAAAGGCTAAGAAGAAAAGACCGGGTGAATGAACATTCATCCGGTTTTTCTTTTAAATCGTTGGCACTGTTGTATTTAACGGGCTTGAACCGCAAATGCCATAAATTCACTTTTAAGTTCTTTAAACATCTGTTTGTAGGTGTCCATGGCTGACCGCATGCTTCGGTGATCGCCAATAGGTCCATGCTCACCCGGCTCAGTTTTAGCTATCCGGACCAAAAGATCTTCATGCACGTTGATCTGGTGCCGTATTTCGTCATTCACTTCACGCTGCCGGATAAACTGATTCTGGAAATGTTCCACCCAACGCATTGCTTCGGAATCAGGGTTCCCGGTTGCAATTTCTTCCAGCCGGTGTGTTAATACCCCCAGATCATCAAGATAGAACTCCAGATCATTTTTCCAGCTTAAGTGCTCGGCATGCAGGTCCTGCATGTCGACGGTATACTCTTTCATAACCTTTGCTTTTTTACAAATAAAAAAATCACAGCCCGGTTATCTGAGCGCAATGATCACAACAGTTAATGAGCTTGATCATTCCGTTACCTTGAATAACCAATCCGGTTCAGTCTGCGCACTGCCTGAAAAACCAGGAAAGAAGAGAGTGTTGAATGGCGGATTCTACTACATGTTGTTGACGATCTCCTTTCCGAATTCACTGCACTTCAACAAGGTCGCGCCTTCCATCAAGCGGTGGAAGTCATACGTTACATGTTTTTTACCAATTGCACGCTCCATCCCTGAAGTGATCAGATCAGCCGCTTCTTGCCAGCCCATGTATTCGAACATCATTACTCCGGAGAGGATTACTGAGGAAGGGTTGACTTTATCCAGTCCTGCATACTTTGGAGCGGTACCATGTGTTGCTTCAAATATGGCGGAGCCATTGATGTAATTGATGTTTGCTCCCGGTGCAATTCCAATTCCCCCAACCATGGCAGCCAAAGCGTCGGAAATGTAGTCACCATTCAAATTCAATGTTGCAATGACGTCGTATTCTGCAGGCCTTAAGAGGATTTGTTGGAGGAAAGCATCTGCAATTACGTCTTTGATGAGCAATTTTCCACTTTTCATTGCTGCGTCCTGAGCCGCATTGGCTGCTTCACTTCCTTCTTTCTCTACGATCCGGTCGTACTGTGCCCAGGTGAATACCTTATCTGCATATTCGCGCTCGGCAACTTCATATCCCCATTCTTTGAACTTGCCCTCGGTGAACTTCATGATGTTCCCTTTGTGAACCAGCGTGACGGATTTTTTACCCTGAGCCAACGCGTAGTCTATCGCTGCCCGAACCAACCGCTCAGTTCCTTCAACGGATACCGGCTTAATACCAAGTGAAACGGAATTTGGAAAGCGGATTTGCTTAACGCCCATTTCATCGATCAGGAAGCTCTTGACTTTCTCACATTCCGGAGTTCCGTTTAAATATTCAATACCGGCATAGATATCCTCTGTGTTTTCCCGGTAAATGGTCATGTTCACTTTCTCCGGATAAACAACCGGGCTGGGAACCCCTTCGAACCAACGTACCGGACGTACACAGGCGTATAAATCCAATTTTTGGCGAAGTGCCACGTTCAGGGAACGAATACCACCGCCTACCGGGGTGGTCAAGGGCCCTTTGATTGCAATCAAATATTCTTCAATGGTGTCTAAAGTCTCCTGTGGCAGCCAGCTGCCGGTTTTCTCGAAGGCCTTCTCTCCGGCCAGTACCTCAATCCAATGAATTTTCCGCTGACCTCCATATGCTTTCTCTACAGCTGCATCAAAGACCAACTGAGAAGCATACCAGATATCCGGTCCGGTACCATCACCTTCAATAAAAGGAATAATCGGATTATTCGGAACCTGAAGAGCTCCGTCCTTAATTGTAACCTTAGATCCACTCATTGATATTATCTTTTATATTAATTTGTAAATTGTCCAGAAAAATCGGGGCAAAGGTATAAAAATACGGGGTCATCCCGGCATGGAATCCTGGTAACTTATCATTTTTTTCCATCTTTGTCCGGCAACGCTTGATGTATGCATAATCCATATTTAAACCCTCAGGGAAGTGGCGGTCCTCCGGAAGACCAAATCATTGAAAAGGCGCTAAGGCCCAAGGATTTGCAGGAATTTCATGGACAGCTCAAGATCGTTGAGAATCTGAAGATTTTCATACAGGCTGCCCGTCAGCGTGGAGAAGCGCTCGATCATGTATTGTTACACGGCCCACCGGGTCTGGGCAAGACCACCCTCGCCCACATCATCGCCAATGAACTGGATAAAAATTTAAGAATGACCTCAGGTCCGGTGATTGAAAAACCAGGTGATCTGGCCGGACTATTAACGAATCTCCAGGAAGGCGATGTGCTTTTCATCGACGAAATACACCGCCTGAATAATGTCGTTGAAGAATATTTGTATTCGGCTATGGAGGATTACCGGATCGATATTCTGATTGACAGCGGTCCCAATGCCCGTAGTGTTCAGATTGGTCTGGCTCCTTTTACGCTGGTAGGAGCAACAACCCGGGTGGGGCTACTCACCCCGCCAATGCGAGCCCGCTTTGGCATTACATTTCATTTGGATTATTACAACAGTGATGTACTGGCCGGTATTATCAAGCGATCTGCCAATATCCTGCAAGTTCCCATCGACGATAAAGGAGCCTACGAAATTGCACGAAGGAGCCGAGGCACGCCCCGGATCGCCAATGCATTGCTCAGACGTATCCGCGATTTTGCGCAAATCAAAGGCGATGGCCACATCGACCAGGGCATAGCTTCTTTTGGATTGGAAGCATTGAATGTTGACATCCATGGTCTGGATGAAATGGACAACCGCATACTTAGTGCCATCATCCATAAGTTCAAAGGGGGACCGGTCGGGTTGACTACCATTGCCACAGCAGTCGGTGAAGAACCGGGCACCATTGAAGAAGTTCACGAACCCTTTCTTATCATGGAAGGCTTTATACAAAGGACTCCCAGGGGAAGAGAAGCAACTGAAAAGGCCTACAAGCATTTAAAAGTCGTTCCGCCAACGCAGGGCCAGGGCAAACTTTTTGAATAAAAAAAAAGCACCCGATTTTCACCGGATGCTTCTTTAAATAGTAAGCGTAATGATTCCTGCCGACTTAATTAAGCAGATCTTGTAATTCACGGCTTACTGCTTCCTTTGATTTGCCTAATTTTTTCTCGAGAAGTCCCATAAGCTGATCGGCTTTTCCGTCCACTTTTGTTAATTCATCATCGGTCAGCTCACCGTATTTCTCTTTAAGCTTTCCTTTTAACAAATCCCAATTTCCTTCCATTTTCAATTTTATTGCATTCAATTCCATTATTATTATAATTTATGCGGTTATCAAAATAATACCTGATTTCATTACAGCCTGGGTGCTCGTCCCGTGACGAGATGTGCCAGAATTGAAATAACTGCCAGCACTAAAAATATATAAAAAACAATTTTAGCAATTCCTGCCGAAGCAACGGCTACACCCGTAAATCCAAACAATCCAGCGATAATTGCAATAATAAATAACCAAATAGCTGCGCGTAACATAACGGTAATTTTAAAAGGTTAAACAAATCAATTATAAGACAATGTGGGCTATGAATTATGTTCGGTGGGTGAGCAATTTTTTATCAAAATCAAATAGCAGGACTGAGGTTATACCCATTATTTAATTTGAATTTATTTCTTAAAAAATTAATCCTGCTTTTTACCGTACCCATTGCAATATTAAGCATGTCGGCAATTTCAAAATAGGAATATCCGTCAACAAATAAGGCGAATGCTTCATAACTGCGTTCTCCAATTTCCTGAGCCAGTCTTTGAATATCTTCTTTCACCAAACTCCAGTACCCTTCATTTTGACGTCTGTCCTGATTGTAGAAAAAAGCATCACTGCTACCATTTTGCATCAATAAGGTACGACGTCTAGCAGCCTTTTGATATGCATTCAGGTAAGTGTGGTGTACAATCCGCGCCATCCATGGATAAAAGCGCTGGATATCATTGAGCGAGGACCGTTGCTCGAAAGCATGCAACACAGCAGATTGCAAAAGATCCTTTGCGTCATCGATATCACCCGTGTAACGTTTTGCTTGAAACAGCAATCGATCAAAGTGGGCTTTGTAAGCGTCTTCAAATTGCAAATTGTCCATTTCATTTTGATTTAAGTTCCGCATATATAACGGATTCAAAAAACAAAATGTTTTATAATTCTACATTTTTGTTTATTTATTCAACTTATTTGTAGAATATTTACGCTCCAATTCATTGATTAATAAGGCATTTTGATTCAACAGTTGCCTGATGATAAAGACCAATTGTTTGGTCGTCAAATCCACGTTATTATTACGATCCTGCAACGCATGCAACGCTAAAACTCCTTCGAATGCCTTTTCAATCTGACGATACCGGTTGATGTACGATTCTACCAGGTTAATCGAAGTATGCTTCGGTAACATGATCGTCTGTAGTGGCCTCGTAACTCCCTGTTTTTTAACCGATTGATTGCTCTTCTTGAGGGATTCATAGTTCTCACTGGTAATGTCAACGCCAAGCAACGTATCGATGGAAATATCGAAAAACATAGCAAATTTGGCAAGTAGCGCCAATTTGGGTTCTATGTTTTGGGTTTCATAGGAAGCAATACGCGTACGGGTAACCCCTACTGCATTAGCCAGTTTCTCCTGGTTCATGTGGGTTAAACGGCGCAATGTCTTTAAGTTCTTGCCTAGTAAAGTTGTTGCCATGACCTCAATTCTGATCTCCGTTCGTCTCTTATTAGACATGTCCGGGTCACTCTTTTGTTCGGCTTCACATCCTAATTGTTCTCAAATTTAACATTTTTGAAAAAATACGTTTACTTTTTAAACATTATTTTAGCCGTTGCATCGACATGAATAGCGCATAGGGGTAATTGCGGATTTGCAGTATATTGTTCCTATGGAAAAAGAAACACCGGAAACCTTTTTCAGGGTTAATCTTCGGTTTCTCAGGAAAAAAGCAGGCCTAAGCCAGGAAGGGCTTGCCGCAATTCTAGGTTGGAAAAGAAGCCTGATAGCTGCTTACGAATCCGGACTATCTGAGCCGAATCATCTTCGACTATTGCAATTAGCTCAATATTTCGGCTTGGGACTCGATGCATTGATCCTTGGCGATTTGCGCGTCAACAAAATAGAAAAAACAGCTGTGCAAACTTTAGCATTAAAAGACATACAGGACTCGCATGAAAGTACTAAACTGGCATTGGAAGGAATCCAGGCAATGATCGATTTGGCGCATGAGGAAGAAGGTTCAGCTCAAAACCTGGGTTATCAGGAAACAAAGCAACTCTTGTGGCTCGCACAAAAGTTGCTTTCGTTAAATGCTGACTTGCTTCAGTTACTGAAGGAAGGACCTCCTTCATCGACCTGACGGATCAGGAATCATCCCGTAGTGCTTTGTCAAGCTCTGCGAAATACTCCCTGGTCTCTTTCTTAAAGGCATCCCAATGCTTTGCAGCATCATCTTGTTGGGTTTTCAATTTGTCCTGAACTTTGTTTTTCCAGTTGATCAGGTCTTGCTTCTTTTTTTGCAGAGTGGTTTTTGTATCTCCACTGGCATCTGCCAACTGATTATCAATGTCTTTGATTTTGGCATCAATTTTATCCTGATAGGACTCAAGGGAGGACTTTAGATCATTCCATTGCTCCTTGATATCGGAGGCTACCTGCTCCGTAAGGTCCTGTACGGCATCACCAACATCTTTCGCATCGTCCTTTTGTGCTGAATTGCATGCGAAAACCAATGTCAATACCATCATTAATCCTATGATCTTTTTCATAATAGCGTCTTTTAGCATTTCAATAATAAATTAAGCAATCGTGTATTGTATAAGAAACACCTCTAGGACAAGACGTATTGGCGAATTGTTCGGTGGGCATTAAAATAATTATGCTCCTGGTCTCTACCCTACTCTAGCCCCAGATCACGGACCAACTTTCTGTCGAGTACGGCTGGTTACTAGTCACCATACGAAAATTTAATTGCGGTCATCCACTCGAAGCACCAGGAGGGCGGCAATGAAAAATGAAATTCCCCCGAGCAGCATCGCATTGATCGCCTCACCATGGAAATATTTAGTCAGTAGAAAACCTAAAATTGAAGCAGCTATGATCTGAGGAATGACAATAAAGAAATTGAATACCCCCATATAATAGCCCATTTTCCCAGCAGGTAACGCTCCGGTTAAAATGGCATAAGGCATGGAAAGAATGCTTGCCCAGGCAATCCCGATTCCAACCATGGAGGCCAATAACAATCGATAATCCTGTATTACTAGAATGGATAATAACCCGAAAGCCCCAATAACCAGACAAATTGCATGGGCCATTTTACGGCTGGTTCGCTTGGCAAGTACCGGCAGCAAAAAAGCAACGACTGCCGCTATCCCATTGTACACAGCGAAACAGATTCCTACCCAATTTGCGCCTTGATTATAGAGTTCAGACGCCTTATCCGTAGCGCCAAATATATGGCTTGTTACCGCCGAAGTGGTATAAATCCACATAGCGAACAATGCAAACCAGGAGAAGAACTGGACCCACGCCAACTGTTTCATCGTCGCCGGCATGTCATGAAAGTCGTTGATAATCGTTACAAACCCATTTTGGTACTTGCCGGATCGTTGCAACAGCCCGGACGTCAGCAGTAACATGCCTAATACCAACATACCACCGGCTAGGATAAATACTTCTTTTTCGACGTGCAATTTGCTTAAAAGCCACCATAGCAATGAGCCAATCAACAACACGATCCCACCATTTCGCAATTGCCTCGATCCGTTTTTATAGAACGAATCCGGGGATTGAGCATCCTTGTGAAAGACTTCTTTGTTCTCAGCTAGCTCAAATGCTTCGAGCTCTTCCGGAGGATATTCCCTTGACCGAAATACAGTCCACAATACCGCGATCAGAAAAATTGCACCTCCGAGATAAAATGAAAGTTTGACGGAGTCCGGAACAATACCTTCGGGTGCCGTATTCGAAACGCCAAACCAGTTGGTTAATACATAGGGCATGGCAGAGGCCACCACGGCACCGATCCCAATAAAAAAGCTTTGCATGGCAAAACCGGTAGTACGCTGATGAGAAGGCAGGTTATCCCCGACGAATGCTCTGAATGGCTCCATGGAGATATTGATTGACGCATCCATGATCCAAAGCATACCGGCAGCTGCCCATAGAGCTGGAGAATTTGGCATAATGAATAAGGCCAGGGAAGCGAGAATGGCCCCCACCAGAAAATACGGCCTCCTTCTTCCCAGACGATTCCAGGTTCTGTCACTAAAATATCCAATGATGGGCTGAACGATCAATCCGGTTAGCGGAGCCGCGACCCACAGGATCGGAATATCTTCGACATTTGCTCCAAGCGTCTCGAAGATTCGGCTTACGTTGGCATTCTGAAGTGCGAATCCAAACTGAATCCCCAAAAAACCAAAACTCATATTCCATATCTCCCAAAATGATAGCGTAGGTTTCGCCTTCGGCGTCAGATCTTTGCTCACGAAATACGTTTTAATTCTAACCGAAATTCGAACATCGCCGGTCGCTTGCTCATACCCTTTCATGTTTGCTAACAAGCGCACAATACCATGAAGATCACTTGTATTTTGTTTGCGCACACAGCTAAGCTAAGATACTCAAAATTCAGGGAGCAGCACGATGGGCAGCTATGACATATCTATTACCGGCTGGTGAAAACTTAGTGTACAATCCACTTCTTAAAGGCAAAGATCAATTTTCCTTAACCTCCCGCAAGAGCGGCTCGCTATGTATAAAATCGTATAAGGTGAGGGTGCGGATCTCATAATAAGCTGTCCAAAATGCCTGGACGGCATTGACGTAGGACTGTCGATTATTCTCCCGGTCATTATTAGCCAGATTCAGTTCGGTGACATCCACTTTACCGATAACATATCGCTTACTGGTCAGATCAAAGCGCTTATTTGCTGCTTCCAGGGCTTTCTCAGCACGTTTTACGCCTTCTCTTAATAAGGTGAGTTGCTGTACTTTGATGATGATATCCCGTTCAAAATTGACACGTTCCTGCGCAACATTTTGTTGCTCCAATCTTTGACGGGCCTTGGCAATCTCGACCCTGGACTTACGCTTTCCCCAGTCCGCAATAGGCACCGTAATTCCCAGTGTAAAGATCTCCTGGTCCAGCAATTCCGTGTAAACATCACCGATTACTGGTCCATTTTGAGTTAACCCAAAACGACCGTTCATATTCAAGTTTACACCACCAGCCCTGGTCTGTTCTTCGACATTACTTTCCATTTGTAATAAACGACGTTCAAATTCATCGATCTTGCTCCGGTTGGCATTGGCATATTGCAAGGCCTCATCCTGATTGATGATAAATTCCGGAATAGCATCCGGAGGAACCAGGTCAAAATCCACTGCATCCTGGATACCCAGGAAATTCCTGAGTACTTCCGTCTTCGTCTTAATATCCAATTGGGCCTGGTTCAGCGCCGCATCGGCATTCATGACCCTTAATTCCAGCTGGAGCAATTCGGTTTCTGCAATTTTACCCACTTCAAACCGTCCCTGCCCGATCAGATATAAGGTATCAGCAGCGGCTTTTTCCTGTTCCGCGGCACGTACGGCTAACTGAGAACCCAGGAGATCAAAATAATTCTGAACCGCCGCATAAGCGATCTGCTCCAAATCTTCCGAATAGGATTTCTCCGCTTCCTTAAGCTGAAGCGGTTCGATCAATTTCCGCCATTTCCAATCGTTGTAACCAAAGATGGGCTGCTGAATCTGGATGCTGATGGGATTGGAAAGGTATTGGGTATAAGGGTCAATGTTGGGCGTCCGGAGATTATCAAATCGCTGTAGGCTGGTATAAGCAAATACCTGGCCACCGGTTTGGGGAATAGCCTGCTGTAAGGTGAGTCCGAGGTTCCCCGAAAAATTTGCACGTTGGATGAATTGCTCAGTTCCGTTTGGTTGGACGACTGATTCAATTGCCCGGGTCAAATTTGGGAGTGTACCGAAGAGGTTCAGCTGGGGCTTCAGATCCGCACGGTAAGACTTGAACAACCAATAAGCCTGTGAATACCTGGTTTCAGCCAGCAATACATCCGGTGCATCGGACTGTGCCAGGTCGATCACCTGCTGCATGGTCAAACGCACAGGTTGCTGAGCTTGTACAAATAGAAACAGACCTACCAAAATCACGGTCAAATTGAATCGCATATACGGTAAATTATATGGTAATATTAATCGGTTCTTAATGCTTTAATCGGGTCTTGCAGGGCGGCACGCTGAGCCGGAATCAACCCAAAAACGAGGCCAATGATAAAAGCAACCCCGAAGGATACAGCGACCGACCAGCCGGACACAACTGTTGGAATATCTGCTGAATTAGCGATCAGGCTGGCAGATACAATACCCAGAAAAATTCCGATGATCCCTCCGATGAGACTGATCAGAATGGCCTCCAATAAGAATTGCAGGACGATATCAATCCGTTGAGCTCCAAGCGATCTTCGAACGCCAATTTCTTTGATCCGCTCCAGTACGGAGGCTAGCATAATGTTCATGATGCCAATCCCCCCTACGAGTAAGGAAATACCAGCTATCACTGCCAAAACCAGATTAAATGTCTCCTGAGTCTTTTGTTGCTGCTGGAGGAGCAACTCAGGGATCTCCATTTCGAAATCAACCTGATCCTGATGTCTTCTTTTTAATAAGCGTGAAATAACATCGGCGGTCGCCTGGAGTTGATGGGTATCGTGGACCCGGACGACCAGTCGATCCAATTGGTGATAACTATCCACCTCCTGATATTGTCCCTGCTCTCCTACATCCCGGTTGGTGATTTTTGCCCGGTTTTCAAATCGAAGCAATGCGGTATGAAGCGGGACATAAACGTCTGAGTTGTAATCTCGGATACCGAGGCGGTCGAGGTTTTCCTTTTGAGTTATCCTACGTTCAAGCACACCGATTATCCTTAACCAGGTATTTCCCACTTTTATCGTTTCACCAATCGGGTCCCGCTGTTGAAAGTAGTTTTTTTGAATATTGCGGCCGATGATGCATACCGGAGCTCCTGATTCATGATGGAAGCTAGCGAAGTCGTGTCCCGCACCCATCGGAATGTTATTCAACACGAAAAAATCACCGGTTATACCCACACAGCGCACGTCACCCTGCCGGTTGTTGGCCAGCAATTTTTTGTTCATAATAACCTCCGGTGAAATTTTTTCAACAGTAGGGACCACTGCCGTTATGGCATCAACATCCGCTTCACGCAGTCCAGGGCTCCATTTTGTCTTGCCTTCCTTCTGTGAATCCGAACTGGTGCCGGAGCCTTCATCCGCCTCATCCTGTGAGACGCTTTCTTTCTTGACTGAAACGACAATCGAATTGGAACCAATTAGTTTTAGCTGATCAAGAATAGCGGCTTTGGCCCCTTCGCCTATGGCAAGCATGGCGATAACCGCTGCAACGCCAAAGATGATACCTAATGCTGTAAGAAAAGCTCTTAGCTTATTCATCAACACCCCATCGATGGCTAACACGAGATTAAATAAAAAACGATCCATGGATGCGTGTTAGAAAATGATAAATCCTCCGTCTCCGGACTGATCCGATGAAATTTCTACGTTTTTAACTTTGGAACGCATGGCATCTTTGGCCTTTTGGCGCTCCATACGGTCCTGAGTAAGGCGGGCTAAAGCCTGACCTTTTTCATTGGGATCCAGATAATGGACCGGATAAGTGCTGGCATCCTCCGGTACGCTGATCAATATTTTTGTACCGGTCGCCAGACCGAACCAGACAATTACTTCATTGTCATTGGCATCACCCAGAACCACTTCCTGTTTGTACGCGCCTGACCGGTCATCGACATAGACGTACGAAAGTGAGTCCCTTACAATGGCATCGAGTGGCACAAAAGTTACTTTGTCAAACTGATCGGTAATAATCTCCAGGGCAGCGGTCATGGCCGGCCTTAACAAAGAGTCAAATTCATTGATAAGCACCGATACCTCAAATACTTTTGAATCGTAGTTCCGGTAATTTTCCCCTATGTTGGCCACCTGAATGATCTGACCGGAAAATTCTTTTTTGGCGAGGGCATCGACGGTGATTTTAGTGTCCATCCCGAGGCCTATCTTATTGATGTCGACTTCATTCACATAGGCTTGGACAATCATTTCGGATAAATCGGGCAGCTCGGCGATCCTCGGGTTCCAGGCATTGATTTGTGATCCGGGACCTTGTTTTGACCCATTCCAGTTGCGTATGTAAATAACCATGCCTTCGGTTGGAGCCGTGATGGTAAAGTCTTTGGCCACCAGATTGAGTTGATCTTGTTTGTATTGCTGCTGTTTTAAATTGGTCAGGATCTCACGGATCTTGGCGTCTGCTTTTTCTTTAGAAAGTTTCAGATTGTTGCTTGTCTTTTTCAGGTCCCGCTCAGCTTTTTCCATATCAATCTCATTTTGCCTGCGGATTGCCTCCGGTTCGTATTTATTCAATTCAAGCTGCAATTTCTTTTCCTGGATGGAGAATTCAAGATCTTTGATCTGGTCCCGGATATTGCGGAGATCAATGGTTGTATCGATGATTGCCTGCTCCAGTTGGGTATTTATCTTGTCGATTTCAGCCTGAGCATCATTCAGCTGTGATGCCAGCGGCGTACGATCCAACTGAGCTACAAACTCGCCCTTTTTGACGACAGAGCCTTCCGGAATGATATTCTGAATGGTGGTCTGGTAGACGCCAACCCGCTGCATTGCTGCAGGGCCACGAATAACCTCTGAACGTTTTGCCTTGATCTCGCCGGTGGCTAAAACCTGGACGGTAAAGGGTCCTTCGGTTACTTCGGTATAAATTTCTTTGATCTGCTCCTCCTTTTTAGATCCCGAAAACAACACAATGGCTGCAATAACGGCTGCAACGAGGAGGATGGGTAATAGAAGCTTGTTCAGTTTCATGGATGAATTTGTTGGAGGTAAACATCCTATAGAGGATATAGGTCACCTTAGTTACTTGTTGTATAGATGAAAATTAAGGCAAAAAAGTTGGCTCCCTGTCTCAACTTTTTTGGATTAACATTTTGGTAGGAGAACTTTAACAGAGTGATGAAGCATGATTTCTCCCTTCAGGGAAGCCCGAATAATGGAAAAGCTTAGTGCTTAGTCGAGTAGTAGATTGTAATTTCTACGGATATAATTTTTTACATTTATCCAGAAAGCTGCAACCAGATAAAAGATCAACGGACTACCCAGCGTCAATAATGATGCGTAGATAAAGTATATCCGGATCCTGGATGTAGCAATCCCGAAACGTTCACCAATTGCTGCACAGACCCCAAAGGCCGATCGTTCAATAAGGTCTTTGATTTTAATCATATTACAGAATTGAACATGTAGTAATAATACGCAAAATGATGTTTTAGTTCAACAGTGCATTGAAAAATATCATCGCCAGGATCTCAACTTAAATACAAGTCACCGCAAGCTAAGACAAAAACGTTCGGAATTATCAGACAGATATGTGGGAGCACAAAAAGTGGGGGGCTAGCAGGTTAGTACTTACAAACCACTCATGAGATGTGTTAACAGGTGCAACGGGCAAATTACTTGACCGTATCGGCTGCACTTTCAGGTAATTTCACTTCTTCTTTTACTGGTTTTACCAGTTGTTTCTGGCTAACTATCATACCAGACTGCGAGTGCATTTTTTGTTGCGTATACGCTGTCGTCCGGCTTGAAGATGATACCAAATAAATGGAACCAATCAATCCAATAGCGCCTACCAGGTACAACAATGTGTTGTCCAGTGAGACTCGCTTTGGCGACTGGTTTTGGTGAGGTGAAACTGGTTTTCGATGTAGAGTTACTGCCATAGGACTTTTTAATTGGTTTACAAATATAGTATTTCAAACATATATTACAAATAAGTGTAATATATTATTTCTTTTCCAATATGAATTATCGAAATATATCCTTGCCATTGGATAAAATCGAATAGACTTGAATGGTTGGAATAAGTAAGTAATACTTTCTACAGATGGGCTTCCTGATTCAGGAACCTAAAGATTGGTCAGTGAATTTACCAATTATTCCATTAAAACCAAGCATTGAAACAAAAAACTTGATATAATCAGCGAGATTGGGCCCTTTTATCGCCTTTGAGCTATCTTTGCCTTGCAAA
>ERZ795053.3409-NODE-3409-length-18102-cov-6.907630_pt1 | contig 18102 bp, 20 predicted proteins | sample MGYA00375137_ERZ795053 | MGnify/ENA primary metagenome ERZ795053 (study PRJEB30182, sample SAMN05720284) | activated sludge metagenome | isolation source: Anaerobic digester | place: Hong Kong | collected 2014-12-17 ...
GGCAGCTCAAGCGATGCCCGGAAGCGCCCGCCATCTATGGGACCAAATCGGAATACGGCGCGCTCCTGAAAGCGCGCATGCACGCGTTCAGAGACATTTCGCAGTCCGACACCAGTCCCGCGTGGCGGTTTCCCGTCTTGTGACGGTACCCACATGTCATTTTCGACGATTATGCACAACCGGTCGACATTTCTGAAGGCACTTAGGCGGATTTCCACACGGCCTTTTGCTGCGCCTACTCCGTGCTTGATTGCGTTCTCGATCAGTGGCTGAAGAATGAGACTGGGTACCAGCGCCATTTCGGCCTCCTCGTCGACTTCGAATAATATAGTCATGCGATCCGAAAACCGCTCCTGCTCTATCCCAAGATAATCCCTTTGAAGCGCGAGTTCTTCACACAACGGCACATCGCTATATGGATCAAGGGTCAGCGTCGTGCGAAGGAAGGTCGACAGGGACGCAACCATACGCTCGGCCCGGGTCGCCGCGCCCTCCTCGATCAATCCGCCAATTGAGTTCAGCGTGTTGAACAGGAAATGCGGATTCACCTGATACCGCAGGGCACGCATCTGTGCCGCCAACGCCACCTCGCGCGTTGCAGCAAGCCGGATGGCACGCGCATTAAGCTCAAAAGCAAACACGAGATTGGTGAAAAGACATGACCAGCCGAACAGCAGGCCGCCGCCATAGACCATGTCATACCCAAAATCTCTAATGTCGAAGGTGACCGGCGCGGGCCAGCTAAAGGCAACATAGACCCCAAATCCCAAACCCGCCCAAACCGGCGCCGCCGCAAGGGCGAACAAAAACGACCCAAGAAAGAGATAAAGCAGAGAGTCTTCCGGCGCCCGCGATCGTATCAGCCACTTGTGCCAATGGAACATGCCAATCGAGATGCCCACAACCACAATCGAGCACAAGGAATAGTGCACCAGCTTACCAAGGGCGGATTCCCATGGGTTGGTTCCCGCAACCGCCCACACAACGCTGGAAAGGAGGAATACCACTGACCAATAATACACCCCAAAAATCAGGGCGGCGTTTCGGATACTATTGGCGCGAAGCCTATTGTTCGCCACAGGCTCAGCCGGCCATGATGGTTCGACAATCATCACCTCGTCCTTTCCGGCCAAAGCCTGGGCGCGCCATTCACCCCCCTGCAATAGCCATTGGCAGAATTTTTGGACATCGGCCCTATCCAGCACGCCTTTCGTTTGAGCGTGCATGGGAGCTTGCAACGGGAGCCGTTAGTATTTGACGCATGAAAAAACTCAAGCCTCCCGCATCGCGCATATACAAGCCTAGCCGCCGCCATTTGCGGCGCAGCAGAGTTCGTTTGCAGCGCGATCCCATCCGCACCTCCTCCTCCGCTGTTCAACAAGACCAAACCCCGCCCACGAAGATCCGCATTGTCGTTGAAACAGACCAGGCCGATCTTGCCAGGATAATAAAGTCCAACCTGCCGGACGGATCATATCTTAGCATTTGCGAGCTTGATCCGGTTGGCACGGAAGGTAGCGACCGCGCAGCATCCATCGTCGACCGGGGGTTCGATGCCACGATGTTGACCAATCGCCAGGATGATGTCGTTCGCTTGCTCCTCACCGGCCTTTCCAACAAAGAGATCGGCCGAAGACTTGATTTGTCGCACTTTACCGTCCGAAATCACGTTTCGCAGATCTTTCGGTTGCTTGGCGTAACTACTCGCAAGGACGCGATCATCCGGTTGAAATCCTGCCTTCCCTACAAGGACGATTGTTAAAAGAGCACCGGACATAAATTTGGACTATTCGCCATATACCCACGCTGCGAAAACCGAATCCAGGTTTTGATCACTGGCCTGCTCCATCGCACGCTGCAGATCCATACTGGTCACCGTTCCACCTGCATGGGTTTGGCTGAATAATTTAAGACCGGCCCAAAAGTCCTCTTCGCCCAGCACTTGGCGAAGCTCGTGCATGAACAGGGCGCCTTTGCTATATTGAATGGCTCGTCTGACCGCGAGTGAGGGGTACTGTCCGGACCAGGCGAGAGGCTTGTCAAAGCCTGCTTCTCGCGCCTTTTCCAACCTGGCACGTGCAACATCCAGTTCTTCGTCATAGGCCGCAGCACCGTACCGATGCTCCTTCCAGGCAGCCGTCATGAATGTTGTGATGCCTTCGTTCAGCCAGAACTCGGTGATCGACTCGGCGGAAATCAGGTTCCCCCACCATTGATGAGAAAGCTCGTGAACGATGACCCAATCCTCTGCCGCAATATTCGTACCGCTTGGGAGCGCATTCCGTCCGATAATTGAATAGGTCGCCGCTTCCTGGGCCTCGAACCCTTCGACCAGAAGCTGGCTGTAGTTCGGGACCGGTAGAGGCAATCCAGCCTTGCAAGCCAGGAACTCGGCGATATCGTTGGTTTCGGCAAATCGGCTCATCAATTCATCTGGCTCTGCGCCGGCACTGACATACGAGAATGGACCAGACCGAACCTCAGAGAAGCGACCAACCGCAAAGCCGAACAGATAGGGCGAATAGGGTCGGGATTCGTGCCAATAGTGAATTTCCTGACCGTCAGATATCGATTGCTTTGCAATGATGGAACCCGGCGCAAGCGTGTCCGCGCCGGCCGGAACCTGCAGAGCGAGCGAAAAGGTTGCTTTGTCGCTGAACTTATTTTGCAGGCAGATCATCCAGTCACATGCGAAGTAGCTCGTGTACAGAATTTCTTCCTGCGCGATCAAGCCGCGGGTCGGCCGCCCCCTGTACGAAACCTCAAGTGTCGCAATTCGTCCTTTGGGAAACGGTTCAGGCAGATCAAAACTGAGAGCATCGCCTGAGACTACAGCCTTCGCCGGCAGACCATCAACCGTTGCCTCCTCAATCGTAAGCGCGTTTCCGGTGAAAGTCAGGCGGCGCACCTGATCAGCCGTAATTTGGAACCGGATCTTCTCCTTGCCCGCGACCAGCTGTCCTTGCTCTTCCGGGATGATCGCCAGATCGTAGTGAATGACATCGAATCCATCACCCGGCGAGTCTGCAAATGCTAGCGGCGGTTTCGCACAGACGGCGATGACCAGAAGCGCCAGAAAGCCGATCACGTGACCGCGTCTTTCACGGAGCGGCCACGCCCTTTCCGAAACTCCGACACCACAAAACTGATGATGCATCATACTCACTGCTTAACTCCGCAATCGACTTGGGAGCAGCACGTCTCGGTTCGGGATCGCGTTTGCATTCAACCCCTCTTCGCCGGACATACCACAAACATTCTAACTGCATTTTGATCCTTCATACTCACCGCATGATGACCCGGTACACTTCTCTGCTTTCCTGCCGCCAACCTGACTGGATACCAAGGAGTCCATGCCCGCGCTTTGACAGGATCCAATATGCGCGTGATTTTTCCAGCCGCCTTCCGGATATCAGCATCTCTCGCTTCCGTCGTGGTCGCCGCCGTGTCGCTGTCCCCGGCAGAGGCTCAGAACCTGTTTCCCTGCGGTGGCGGCCCAAACGAACAACAGGTCGGTGTGGACATGAACGGCCCTGTCACTGTGCCACTCTGCATTGAACGTCCCGGTGGACAGTACGGAGGTTCTGCTACACGCAGCGGACCCACAGTCTAGCTGAACGCAGGGGTGACGAATTTGCATTCCTGGGTTCACTAGCGCCACGTGCACAAGGGATCAGAGCATAAGCGAAGACCTAAGGATGAATTTCGGTCCCACGCCACTTATCCTCGAACGTCAACGGCAATCCGACTTTGGCTCTGAACAGGCCATTTCCGAACACACCGGCATCAAAATATCCAAGCTCACCGAACCGGGTGTAAATCCTGTCCGCGACATTCTTGAGACCAATCCCGAGGCCCGCGGATGCAGGTGTCGCTGAAAGGCCGCCGATGTCATTTTCAACGGTGATCCACAACGTGCCCTGCTCCCGCCAGGCCGCAATCCGTATATCCGTTGGCGCGCTGGATCGGCCCACACCATGCTTGAGAGCATTCTCGATCAGCGGCTGAAGGATAAGGTTCGGTACCATAGCCCGTCGGATCTCGTCGGGAACGGTGATGGAGAAACTCATCCTGTCCAGAAATCGCTCCCGCTCAATGCCGAGGTATTCCTCCTGCAAGCTGAGCTCCACCTCCAGCGGCACATCGCGCAACGGGTCCAGTTCCAGGGTCGCGCGCAGGAATGTGGACAATGAAATCGTCATGCGCTCAGCCCGCGAGGCGGCGCCTTCTTCAATCAGGCCCGCGATAGAATTCAGGGTATTGAATAGAAAGTGCGGGTTTACCTGATAGCGAAGCGCCTGCATCTGTGCTGCTAGCGCCTCTTCGCGAACCATGGCCAATCGATGCTCTCTCTCGCGAGCCTCGTATGTATACACCAGCGCGATGTAGAGGCAGCACCACCCGAAGAACATGGCAATGCCCGAAGTGAGCGTCGTACCGAAAATCAGCCATTCAAATGGCGCGGGTTTCGGATAGACCGTCCATCTGAAAATCTCGAAATCAGCATACGCATATATCGGAGCAGCAAACGCCGCGAGACAGAATCCGATTCCCGCTTTGAGCAGAAAGCTCCGATTGCGAAGACGCCTCAGGACCGCCGACATGCCATATGCCAGTAACGCCCCCAGACCGGTCAAAACCAGTTTTCCGGTCATGGACTTCCCGAGACTACTGCCGGCTATGCCCCAAAGAACGCTGTCGGTCGCGAGAACGACCGCCCAGAAAACCAATGCGAGACCGATCGTCGTCCTCCGGAACTCCGGCAGGTGAAAATCGCCGCTCGAATGCGTAAGCGGATGCTGCCGATCTGACATTTCAAAATTCTGTGCGTTCACGGCGCTATCTGCTTTCTGTTTTGCGCGCGCTCACGGAAGAACTGGTTTGACCCGCACAAAACGTCGAGATCCTCATCCTGCGACTTCTGGTTCATCCCAAGAGTAATACCAATCGAAGTGGTGGCGCCACCGTATAGTGCACCGGTATATTTGCGCACATTGGATTGAACAGGTCTAACGTCCTAGTTTGAGGAAGATGCTGGCATCGCCTGCCGCCCGTAGAACGATTCAGACGTGCGCCCGGCTGAACGGTTGGGTTCACCCCCTCAGAAGCGCGAACACCTCGACACGGTGAGACCAGAATGATGCGTCCCCCCCAAACTCTCATCTCCATACTCATGGTTGCGTGGACTGCGCTGATGCTTGAAGCCAGCGCCGACAGTGCCTGTGGGCCCGGTCAGCGGATGGTCGGCATGCAAAATGCTGGCGGCGGGCCTGCCGGGCAAGCGGGAGCAAGCTTCCCTGTATGCGCTCCCGACAATAGCGTCAGCATCGGCCCCAGGGACGCAACGCCCGAAATTGTGCTTTCCCCGCTCAATGCAGCGATCGTGTGGTGGAACACAGAAGATGGCGCGCCCGGCTATTCCTACTCTGCCGGTCAACTGACATCGATCGGCGCATATGAGAACGCCATGACGCATTGCCTGATCGTGGGCGGGCAGAACTGCCGCGGTGGGATAACTGCGGCCGGGGGGTGGCTCGCCATCAGCGTATCGGCCGATGGCAGCCTCTTTGCGGCGCACGGCGCCAAGAGGAAGGCTGCCGAAACGCGCGCATTGGCGATGTGTCGCCCCGCCCAAGGCTGCCGGATCGAGAAGACCATCAGCAATCGAGGATAATATGACCCAGATCGCTTCACGCTGGGGCGCCTGTGCGACCGGCCTATTCATTGTTCTAATGCCGCCTTTCGCAGCCCAAGCTGACATAGGATGGGTTGAAGTTGATGTCGCCGGGGCCGCGCCAGAAAGGGTTGTAACCCTCATGGCTCTGGATACGCTTCAACAGGTTCACGACCTTGCGGGCAGCGAGCAGCGGAAGAACGCTCCCTCCGACTCCAACAGTGCCGACCTGGCCCGAGCGCTTGGGAGGTCACGCATCTGGACCGTCAAGGTTATGAGGGTGTTCGAGGGAAAGCAGCCGAACATCGAACGACGCACGATCGAGTACCTTTGGCTGGCAGCCGATTGCTCAAACGGCAGCCTCCTTGCGATGAGTTCCGAACTGGTTCGCAAGAACCCAAACGATCCACAAGCAATCGGAGGAGAGACTTTTGACGTTCAGTACAGGAACCTTCCAATCCCCGTAACGGACCGATGGCAGAGGCAGATACTGCGCTTAAGCTGCGACCAGAAGAACTGGAGAGCCGCGACAAGCAGCTACGCCCCCGGCCTCGAGAAACTATGCACCGATCCGCGGCGATATGGCAGTAACGACCCAAATCGCGCTTGCCACTACACCATTAGCTGCAGTGACAGCCGCATGAACCCGCTCGGCCTGGGTTGCGCCGGAAGCCTTTCCGACTATGACCTGGCCCGCTTCACGGCACACAATGCCATGAATGACCCCGCGCAAGCGAAAGCGGCGCCGTAACTATTTTGTCGGTAGGTGCCCCGGTGGTATGGAAGGACATATTTCCTAGCCGGCAGGTCCATGCGCCAAATTGTCATTCGACTTGAGCAGCAATCAATTCGTATCTCTCGGGAAGAGCGGCGCCTCAAGCGGCGTTCCGCAGGACGAGTCGGATCGCTTTTTTTGTAAAGGTGGCACGCATGGACGACCGCGAAAGTGTGAGGTTCGCCAGAATACCTTCTTACCCCGGCGAACAACGTGGCCTCGCACAAAGTGGCGCCGTGGAAAGGACCGTTCCGCGCGCGATCAGGGTGACGGAACAGACCTACTTTCGCTGGCGCACGGAATATCGTGGCCTGCAGGTGGGTCCGGCCAGACAGAGGACGTTACTGAAGGATGAAAGCCATCGCCTGCGGCCTGCGGTCTCCGACCTTGGCAATCGGTATGACGTCGAGCAATCACGCGAATACGTCCACGACGTCTACGAAACGTCGCAGGCTTTTAACAGAGCCGCATGGGGAAATTTAGCGTCAACATGGGGACAGCAGAATTCAAGAATGCCACCCTTGCATATCATATGGCTATGGAAAGGGTGCGCACCTGACACAATCATGCACAGATCTTTGTCCGGAGTACTTTCCCAATGCTTTGATACTACCTCGACAACGGCATGCGGAATAGACGGCCGCAATCCTCACTCCCGTGCTATTGCACAGCCGTTCAATTGGACGACGCTTTCAACCCACTTAAAAGCCGTTCAGCGCCACGTACTTCGAACAAAAGCAATCTTGAACCGAAGCCAGAGGCGAAGATGCAAATACAGACCCTATGCCAGATGGATCAGAAGCTGCAACGACCGGAAAGGATATTCAAGGTCTGTTGACGGAGGGCTGCATCCAGCGGCCGGTCTTCTTCAAGGAAGGCTACTGTCTCGCGGACCGCCCGCATCTGTCGCATGATGGGGGCGCCTACGGTATCCTCGGTCAGCTCGCCGGTGCGCAGGCGCAGCTCCACGGCCTGCGTTGCTGCCAGAAGATGAGCCGCCGTTACCTGCGCGACCAGTTCGTTCACGCGCAGTGCATCGCGCGCGGCAATCGTGCCCATCGATACCTTGTCCTGGTTGTGGCATTCGGTGGAGCGGGAGAAAACGCTGGCTGGCATGGTCAGCTTGCAGGCCTCTGCCGTCCAGGCGGAGACGCTGATCTGCACGGCCTTGAAGCCGTGATTGATGGTCGCGCGCTCTCCCGTTGCGCCGGAGAGGTTCGACGGAAGGCCATTGGAGAAGCGCGTATCGACCAGCGTCGCGAGTTGGCGGTCCATCAGGTCTGCAAGGTTCGCCACCTGTGTCTTCAGCGAGTCCGCCACAAAGCAGCAATGGCCGCCATAAAAGTGGCCGCCATGTAGCACATCGCCGGTATCGGGATCGAACAGCGGATTGTCGTTAGCCGAGTTGATTTCGGTGGTGAGAATGGATTCGAGCCCCGGCAGTGCGTCTTCCAGCACGCCGATGACATGCGGAGCGCAGCGGACGGAATACCGGTCTTGCATTCGGGCAGCCTCGTGCGAGACGTGGAAGGCCGACAAATCATCCCAGATGCAGGCGGCAACACGCGCCTGCCCCGGATGCGGCTTCGCCCGGAAGAGGCGCGCATCGAAGTGGCGTGGATTGCCGAGGATGGCCAGGCACGTCATTGCGGACAGGCGCGTCGCCGCGGCGGAGAGACGTTGGGCCTGCACCACGGCAATGGCGGTGAGTGCCGACATGACGGACGTGCCGTTCATGATAGCGAGCGCCTCTTTTGGGCGCAGGCGCATGGGCGGCAGGCCTTCGGCCTCGAACGCCTCGCTGGCGAGTTTTTCTTCGCCCGCGTGCAGCACCTGGCGTTCGCCCACCACGGCGCCGGCGATATAAGAGAGCGGTGTCAGATCTCCCGAGGCACCGACAGAGCCCTCTGCTGGAATCAAGGGCAGGATGTCCAGCCGCAGCATGTCTGCGAGGCGTGTAAGCAGTTCCAGGCTGACACCGGACCAGCCGAGCGCGAGCGTCACGATACGCACGGCCAACACGGCGCGGGTTTCCTCCGGCGAGAGGAAACGCCCGAGGCCGCAGCCATGGAAACGCGTCAGGTGAAGCGGCAATTCCTCGATCAGTTCGGGCGAAACAGCGCGCAGCACGCTGTCGCCATAGCCGGTGGTGACGCCATAGATCTTGCCGTCCCGCGCCAACATGTCGGAGACATGGCGGGCGGACCGCACCACTGTTTCGATCACTTCAGGCCGGTCGCTGAGGCGCGTTCGGATGCCGCGCGAGGCAATCGCCTCCAGCGTGTAGGGGTCGATACTGTCTTCCCCGAAGACGAATTCCGTCCGTCCACCCAGATCATACATGTACGCCGTTCCCCGCAATCATCTTCACTAACTTCATCCCAGCTCGTCAGCCGACCGTTCCGGACGACACACGCTCGTCGCCGCTGAGATATTTGAAATCCAGCCGTCCCGTTTCGAGGTCATAGGCCAGCACAAGAGTCACGTCCTCATCGGGCTGTATGACACGGTTGAATTTCAACCGGCTGATCATGTGACTGGCAGGCTCCACGGCCCAGATCTCTTCCGCGAGGCGCACGGCGATGTGAGCCTGCGCCACGCCAGGCAGGATCGGCGTACCCGGAAAGTGGCCACGGAACCAATCCAGCGAGGCCTTTGCGCGGAAAGCGACCTCCGCCGCGAAGGGCGCGGATAGGGTGACGGCGGGTTCCAGCACATCCACGAGGCCCGGCTGATCGAACAATTCGGTGAGGTTGTTCTGTGTCACCTTCGACTGCGCATTGCGTGGCAGGGAGGCGACAAAGCGCCAGCGCTTCGGCATCTCGGCAGCCTCCAGCGCATCGGTCAGGGCGGCGGACACCTGACGCGAGAAGCGGAAGCGGCCACTTCGGGCAAGCTGTTCGCTGCCTTCGCGGGTGAGCACCGCCACCGCGCTCAGCCGGTCACGTCCGTCCTGCCGGGTCACGAGGACTGCCGCCTCCTGCACGAGCGGGTGGGTGGCGAGGACAGTTTCCACGCGGCTGAGCGCGACGCGCTTGCCTTCGATCTTGGCAATCCGGTCCAACCGGCCTTTGAGAAGGAAGCGCCCCTGCTCGTCAAACTCCACTCTATCCCCCATCGTGAACGGGGCGTCGGTGGGGAGGTAAGGCGAGATGACTTCGAGTTCACCTTCCGGGCCGGTGCGGACGGTGACATCTTCCAGCGGTGTCCAGTGTTCGCTTGTGTCGTTACGCTGGCGCCAGGCGACGCCGCCGGTTTCCGTACTGCCGAGGATCTCTATCGGGGCGGTGCCGAACTCGGCGCGGCACTGCTCCGCGGCTTCGCGCGGCAATGGGCCGCCGGAGGACAAGATGAAAGCCGGTGGGCGTTTGCCCTCAACCTCGCCCGGCGACAGGCGTGTCAGATGGGCCGGGCTGGAGACGAGCAGCATGGCATCAGCCGCATTGGCGAACAGGGCGCTCCAAGACAATGCCCCTTCGTCCGCCGCCGGAACACCGGAAAGCACTGGCAGGCCGAAGCGGAACAGGAAGCCGTAGATATGCTGGTGAGAGACGGAACCGGCGATCCAGTCGAATTGGCCGGTTAGGCGACGATCCCAATAGTTTACTTCCGCCTCGATCACATTCAGCGGCTTCTCCTGAAGCTGCGCCTCTCCGGTGGAGCCGGACGTGTAGAAGGCGATGACGGGGCGGTGCCCGGCTGGCAGGGTCAGCGCAACGTCCGGCGCAGCTGTGTCCAAAAAAATGGCCTGGCCGTGCGTCCCGAAGGCGCCATAGCAATATTCCGGCGCAGCGCCGATGGACTCGCAATAGCGGCGCCCGGCCTGGGGCAGCAGGATCATCGGACGGCCGACGAGCTGGGCCGCGAGGAAGGCAACGGCGAGTTCGCCAAGCGAATCCGTGAACACGAAAAGCGGAGCCGACGTGCCGCTGATCTGCGGCAGTAAAGTCGAGGCGCCGGCCCGAACATTGCGAGCCGTGATTACTGTTCCGTCGGCCCGCACGAACAGGAGGTGCGATGCATCTGCCTCGAGCAGACTGTCCGTAAGCGTCTTGTTCACAGGATCAGCCATGGCTGGCGTTCCTAACCTGCCGGCGGACGAGGAACTCCCCCGCAAAGAGCAGGCCCATTAGCACATAGCTGACAAAGCCATTGTAAAGCGCCCACATCTCAAGGCTGGCATAAAGAGCCGTCCATAGCGCCACACAGAGATTGAGCGCGAGGAAACCGCACCAGACCATGGTAACCTTGCGCGTATAGGCGACGCCGGAATCCGGCAGGTCCGGCTCCGCCAGGCGAGCGAAGCGTTCGATCATCGAAGGTGGATTTACCAGCGTTGAGGCAAAGGCAATCAGGATCGCGCCGGTCATGAAGACGGGATAGAGGCGCATGGCCAGCGCCCCGTTCCATGCGCTGAGGAGCGCCATCGCGCAGATGGCCGCGATGCTGGCCACGATCATGGACACCGGGGCAGACTTCCACCCCGTCAGCAGGCGGACGGCAAGCAGGGCGGCAAGCAATGCGACGATCCATACCGGGCTCAGGAACCTGACAAGGATCAGGGCCAGAATCGGATAGGTCACGGCCAGAATGCCGAGGAACACATTGAATGCGCCGGGTTTCATATGCCGGCTGCGTCAGCTGTGTAGAAGGGCGACCAGGTCCACAAGGTCGTCGACGGTACGGACGTTTTCGAACTGGTCGGGCGTCACCTTCTTGCCGGTGCGCTCCTGCAGCCGGACCATCATGTCCACACCATCAATACTGTCGAGGCCAAGATCGTCGATCAGTGTTGCGTCAGGACGGATCTCGTTTTCCTCGATCTCGAAGATTTCGACAAGGTCTGTCCGGATAACTTCAAATGCTTCGTCACGGGTCATTGCGTGGCCGCGTCCTTATGCGTTTCGACGAGTTGGGCAATGGATCGCACGGTCTTGAAATGCTGCGCCAGTTTGTCGTCCTTCGAATCCAGCTTGATGCCATAGGCCTTCTGGATACTGACACCGATTTCCAGAGCGTCGATGGAATCCAGCGCCAGGCCATCTTCCGAGAACAGATCTTCTTCTGGTCCGATCTCTTCCGGCGTGATCCCCTCCAGATTGAGAACCCGGACGATCATGGCGGAAAGCTCCTTTTCCAGGTCACTCAATTTTCCAACTCCTTCTGAAGGCGATCCTGCACATCTCGCGACAGCGCCCGGACACTCGAAACCGAGCGTTTGTAACCATAGTCCGATGTGGTTTCAATCAACTCGAGCACCCTGATGGTCCAATGCGGCCGCACTGCCGGAATGGAATACCAAGGTTCGTTTTTCCGCAACGTAGGTGGCGAAACCTCGACGGAAACAAGCTGCACGGGCGCCCCTGCATCAAGCGCGACATAGGCGAACCCCCGCTGGTATTTCACCTTCTGGGAAACCGGCGTCCGTGAGCCTTCGGGGAAAATGCAGAGATTGGCTCCCTCATGCAGCGCTTCTGCACAATCGGAGATTAGCTTTTCCGGATCGCCCAGATTTGGAATGTAATCGCACGCCCGCACAACACCGGACATAAAGGGGTTGTTCCACACCCCTTCCTTCACCACGGCTCGCGTCCGGCGCATGAATGACATCAGGAAAACCACGTCGATCAGGGATGGATGATTTGCGACGACAACCGTGCCGCGACACTCCCTGAGCTTCTCAATGCCGTGCGTCTCATAGGTCAACACGCCCAACACGCGCATTATTTCGATATAGACCCGCCAAGCCTTGTGCACTGAGAGCTGCGCGATCGCGGCGCGTTTCTTTCTGTCCCGGATGAACAGATTTATCGCGGGAAACCAGAAGATCGCCATGAACAGGCCGCCGAGGCCGAAGATGGAAAAGGATATCCCGGTCGCGATCAGCCGCCAGAGACGGCCCGCTGTCCAACGCCCTCCATAGATGATCCGGGCGGGCTTTTCGGCTGAGACGCTCAAGATGCCGCCCCCCCGAAATGGGCGGTCAAAGCGGAGAGCGCCTGTCTCGCATCGGCTGCAGAGAGGAGGCTTTCCAGATCCGGAGACCCATCCGCAGCGGCCGTACCTGCGGGTTCGATCATGCAGGCGAGTTGGATGTCGTCGCCGGCCTCATCGAACAGCGCATACTCATCTGGTAGGCGCCAATCCGAAAACACGAGCAGAAGGCGACCGGCTCCATCCGACAATTGCGCCAAGCATTCCATCGCGCAGGCGCGCAGAGACTCCCGTCCCGCTGCCACCGCAGTATAGCCGGCATGATTACCCGTGATTTGGCTGGCAATGCCGACCGATGCATTGTGGACGGATAGGGAGAACCGCGTTGGCGATACGACCTCGCCGCCGATAATGTCCTTCAGCAGGGAAACCACGTGCGTAAACGTGCCGTAGCGGGACCCCAGAACCATCGGCACCTGCGCAGCATCGCGCACCAGCCCCAGCACGCAGGAAATCACTCCGCGCTCCTGATCCGACAGCCGCCGCGTCTCGCGTTTCGGCAGGTCTTCGAATGTCAGTGCGTCTCCCAGGAACCGGAAGCCGGCTTCTGCCCTCTCGACGCCAGCGAACGCAGACACGTGATAGTGTCTGCCCAACCTGTCAGCGACCCTCACGACTTTCCCCCGAAAGTATTCTTGTCCCGGATTTTTAAAATTTTTCAAAACACTAAGGACGTGGTTGCGACCGGATTCAAGTATCCGTCACCTTCCCTACACCCGGGCGCCCACATTAATCAATTGTCACTTTGCGTTCAGCCCCAGGCTACTTTCGATAGCGGCGCAGGAAGGCCCGGCGCAGCATCCGAACCGGCACCCTGACCGGCATTTGCAGCGCCAGCCGGGTATGCATCAGGGAGATGCGCACATTGTCCTCGAGCATGCGGAAATTTGAAATGTTCTCTTCCGGATAGGTCACCCGAACCGGATATTCGACCACCCGCAGACCTCGCCAGTTCAACTGGACAAGGATCTCCGTGTCGAAATCCATGCGAGCGCCGACGAATTCGCGTCGCAGCACATGACTCGTCTCGATAAGTGGATACACACGGAAGCCGCACATCGAATCCGAAATCTCGAACCCCAGCGTTTCGACCCGCACCCAGAAATGGGTGATTTCCCTCCCGATCTTCCGGGCTTTCGGGACCGAGTCATCATAGATGGGGATGGCGCAGACCACTGCATCCGGATTCGCCTGTGAGAGGGCGATCAACGCCGGCAGTTCGCGGATATCGTGCTGACCGTCGGCATCGACCTGGATCACGTGGGTCCAGCCGGCATCGGCCGCAGCCTCGAATCCGACCTTCACGGCAGCCCCCTTGCCGCCGTTCTGTTCCCGGCGGAGATAGCGCGCACCTTCATGCGCGCTGCACGCCGCCTTGATCCTGCCGGCGATCTCCGCTTCGTTCCCATCATCGACGACAATGGCAGCCAGTCCCTGCCCCACAATCTCGGCCAGCAGGCGCGGAAGGGCGTCCACATGCCGGTAAGTCGGAATCACAATGCCGACCCGAAAAGCCTGAGATGTGGGTTCTGTCATATGCTGGCCCGCTGGAAACAGCAGCCAAAGGCCTTGTTTCCGTTCTGAGGAAAATTCTGACGGCGACTATCAACCGTCATGGTTATTGCCTAGTCTTATACCGCATCACCCATTGATTGCATTTTCCAGCCACGAGACCTGAACATGAAGCTTAAAGTCCTTGCAGCCTCTGCCATGATTGCCTTGGCCGTTTCACCGGCGGCCCATGCCGACAAGAAAATACAGACCTGGTCCATCGAAGAGGCCATGAATTCGCAGGATTTCAAAGACCGCCTCGGCGACTTCAAATTCGTCTGGGGTGACTCGGTCACAGGCCAACGCGTCCGTTCGATCTCCACCCGCAAGGCCACCAACGGTGTGAACAAATCCGACAAGGCAGCCTGTGAATGGGCCCTGCTCTCTGCCCTCATCGCTCTCAAGAGCGCGGCAGAGGCGGACGGCGCCACGTCAGTTCAGGGCATCAAGTCCAACGCTACGGGAACGCCGTTCTCCAGCACCGCCGAATTCCAGTGCATTTCAGGCTTCACGAACTCCCGCGTCTATCTCGAAGCCGAAATCGTGAAATAAGCCAAGTCCGGACCGGCGGGGCTTGCTCGCAGCAGCCCCGCTGTCCAACTACATGTCGTCGTTCCGCGCGGGACGCTTGCTCTTCAGGGCCTTCCACACAAACGAGATGCTGAAAGCGTGGGTGAAATCCTCACGCAGCAGCGGGCTGGCGGCGTTCGATGCACCTTCGAAGCTGCGGCCCTGATAGGTCAGGAAGACCTGAAAGTCGTCGGTCAGTTCACGCGTCCACGAACCGCGGATGCCCGTCGAGACATAGCCTGACTTGCCATCGTAGGCCGGACGGAAGGCCGTGGCATAACGCGGTTCAACTTCATACCAGTAGTCGCCCAGCCCCTCGTCCACGAATGTCGAGAATAAGGTAACCGACCAGCCGGAGCGAAGATCGCCTCCATACTTGCGCTGGTAGACGATTTGCGGCTCGGCAATGTAGCCTACGGCATCGAAGGAAGAGAAATCAGTGGCGGCGACAGCGCGCACTGGCAGCAACAGGCGCCACTGCTTGCGGCCGTCGGCGGTCCACCCTGTGTCGCTGAGATTGATGATGGCCTGCGGCCCGATGCCGAAAAGATAATCGAGATCCGGCATGCCGGCACGGGCACCGTCATCATCCGAATTGGCGGAATAGGCCGCATCCAGGGAGACATCGAGTTCGAAGCGCTTGGTCTCAGTCGCGATGGCGCGGGCGACACCGTATTCACCGAAACGGATACGCTCGCCGCGATAGATGAATAGCGGCGCCACGACGCCCTGCACAGACGTGTCGGACGCGCCCGGATAGTCAGGACCGTAAAGCGTTGAGCCGCCGACCCGGAGCTCCCAGAGCGGCTCGTCAGGTACAAAGCTGTTTTCATCAGCGTCCTGGGCCGTTGCGGCGCCGGCGCCCAGAGCTGCGAAACTAGCCGCGGCCACCAGCGCTTTACGAAGATCAATCATGGTTCTGCACCCCGCAGGAGTTATTCGTAATTGCTGATGACCAGCGACGTATTCACGCCGCCAAAGGCGAAATTGTTCGAGACGAAGGCATTCCGGCCGACGGCCCGGCTCTGCCCCATTACATAGTCCAGTTCGGCACATTTCGGATCGACTTCGGAAAGGTTCGCCGTGTGCGAAATGCGGCCGTCCTTCATCATCTCGATACCCAACCAGACCTCGATGGCCGCGCAGGCGCCCAGCGTGTGGCCGAAATTGCCCTTCAGCGTGTGAAGCGGAACTTTGTCGCCATAGACAGCACGGCTCGCTTGGCTTTCCACGATGTCGCCGGCCATCGTGCCCGTACCGTGGGCGGAAACGAAAGAGATGTCGCTTGCGTCCATCTTTGCACTCTGCAGAGCCTCGCGCATGACCACTTCCTGCGTATCCGGATTGGGTTGCGAAATGTGCGTGCCGTCGCAATTGGTGGCGAACCCGACAATCTCGGCGATGGGCTTCGCCCCTCGGGCCAGCGCATGCTCCAGCTCTTCCAGAACGAGCATGCCGGACGCTTCCCCGATGGCGAGGCCGTCGCGCGTCGCGTCGAAGGGACGGATCGCATGCTGCGGGTCGTCCTGCCGCCGCGAAGTGGCATAGAGACGGTCGAACACCATACTCATGGTGACGCAGAACTCGTCGGCGCCGCCGGCTATCATCACATCCTGCGCGCCGGAACGAATCGTTTCGGCGGCATAACCGATACCTTGGGACGCGGACGTGCAGGCCGACGATGTGGTCAGCACCCGCCCTTGAAGGCCGAAGAACACAGCCACGTTGATCGGACCGGTATGGCTCATCATTCGGATATAGCTGGTCGCGTTCAGTCCGCTCGATTTGCCTGTCTCCATGAAGTGCACAAAGGACTGGATGGGCGGCGTCGACCCGAACGAGGAGCCCGCGGCCACACCGACGCGGCCGGACTTCAGCAGCGGATCGTCCAGCAGTCCGGCCTGCCGCAGCGCGCGTTCGCTGTTGTAGACCATCATTGTCGCGACACGACCCATGGAGCGGGCCTTTTGGCGTGGATAGATACTCTCGTGTTTGAAATTGTCCGCCGGGCCGCCGAGACGCGTGGTCAGGTCTTCCTTGTTTTCCCACTCAGGCATGTAGCGGATACCGGCACTGCCGGCATGAAGCGCTGGGCCAATGTCCGCCCAGGACTCTCCGAGCGCCGTGATGCCCGACATTCCTGTGATCACAACACGCCGCATCAGGCTAACCCTCCATTCACCCCGATCACCTGCCTCGTGATATAGGCGGCCTCCTCACGGAATAGGAACTCGACCAGCGCAGCGACCTCGTCCACCTCGCCGACCCGTTTCATCGGGATTGCCTCCAGCACTTCAGGCCGCACCGTGTCGGCCATGGCGGTGCCGATCAGGCCCGGCGCGATGGCGTTCACCGTGATCCTGCGGCTGGCCAGTTCGACCGCCAGTGCCTTGGCGGCACCGATCAGGCCCGCCTTGGCGGCGGAATAGTTCACCTGACCGCGATTGCCGATGACGCCCGACACCGACGCCATGACCACGATCCGCCCACCCTTGCGGGCCCGTACCATGGGCATGATCAGCGGGTGAACCGTGTTGTAGAAGCCGTCGAGGCTGGTGCGGATCACATCTTCCCAGTCATTGGGCTCGATCGCCGGGAAGGCATTGTCCCGCGTGATGCCGGCATTGGACACGACGCCCCAATACGCGCCATGTTTGTCCAGCAACTGCTCGATGGCTACCTGGGCGGCCACCCGGTCGCGCACATCAAAGCCGACGATCTCGCCGTGCCCGCCATCTGCCTCAATCTGCTTGAGCGTCTCTTCGGCACCCGCCGCGTCGCCACCAAAATGCACCGTAACGTGGAAACCCTGCGCGGCGAGCCGACACGCGATCCCGCGTCCTATGCCTTTGGAGGCTCCGGTCACAAGAACACGGCGCGGCGTTTCTACCGGATCAGCGCGCATGGTCTGCTTTCATCTGAGCCAGAAAGGCATCAGGATCAGACGGACGGAAAACATTGATAACGCCATGGGCCAGTTCCTGACCCGCGAGAGTTCTCACGCGGCATTCAAAAGATCTCATTTCACCTTCGTTGAGCAGTGGCACCGCCTCGGTCTCCAGCGTTTCGCCATCCGCGAACCAGTCGCGACTTGTGCTGTATTTGCGGCACCCGAGAAGAAGACCGATGGCGGGCGCCTCTCCACTTTCCCGGCGCAGGCAACCATCCTGGGCCGAGATGGACTGGGCCATCATCTCGAAGCCCACATAGCTGGGGATGCCCCGGCCAGGGACATAGAAAACATTGTCGGCCGTAATGTGCGAGCGGGTGACGATGCGGCCTTCATTCTGGCTGACGATTTCATCGATCAGCAGCATCGGCGGGGCATGCGGAACCAATTCTCCGGGTGGGGGCAACAAAGTTTGAAATTCCCCCCCGTTATGGTGCAACGCGGCTGACAACCAGTGCTGCGTTGCTGCCTCCAAACGCATAGCTGGCGCATATGCTTCTATCAAGGCGTGCAGGTGCTTTCAGGTTCCCCGTGGTCAGACGCACCGGCGCCAGCCCGTCGATACCGCCCTCCAGCACATCACCAGGA
>ERZ795053.3412-NODE-3412-length-18093-cov-5.108881_pt1 | contig 18093 bp, 14 predicted proteins | sample MGYA00375137_ERZ795053 | MGnify/ENA primary metagenome ERZ795053 (study PRJEB30182, sample SAMN05720284) | activated sludge metagenome | isolation source: Anaerobic digester | place: Hong Kong | collected 2014-12-17 ...
CTTTGTAATACAGGTAACGGATAATTTCCCGGCCGGAAGCAATGACCGGAGCCGCTACCAACGCCCCGATGACTCCCGCAACATTAGCGCCCACGATGACGCCGACCAAGATGACGATAGGGTGCAAGTCCACGGCATCGCCAATGACCCGAGGAATGATGACGGCATTTTCAAACTGCTGTAGGCTAAAGTAAAAGGCGGTAACGATGAGGGCAAAGACAAAATTATTGACATCAAGGGTAGTCGAACCCTGAATTAACGCGACTAACACGCCCGGAATAGTGGCAATGAAGGGGCCAAGATTGGGGATCAGTTCCAAGGCCCCGGCAATGACTCCTAAAGCAAATGCGCCGGGTACGCCCAATAAAGAGGTGCCGGCCCATGTGCCCACACCAACAATGATCATCAGGATGAGGCGGCCTCTAAAGTAAGCTTGCCAGATTTTTTTTAAGCGATCAAGCAAAATCGCAGCTTCAAATCGATATTTTTCGGGAATGATGCCCAGAAATTGCCCCTTGAATCTGTGCGCATCCAAACTAAAATAAATGGCCGAAATGATGACCACAATGAAAGCCAAAAAGGCGGAGAAAACGGTCCCCACCAAATTGGCGGCGACTCCGTAAGTTAAGGTCACGGCTGAGTTAAGCGAATTGATAATGGTTTGGGCAGACGGCATCGAGAAGTCAACCGTTCTTTCCGCATTTTGCAAGGAGTCCAAAAGGGGATCGACTATTCGATCAAAATTAAGGCTAACCTCCCCAAAGTGGAAATCGACTCCCCGCAGGCTGATTAAGGTGTCGTTAAACCATCGCAGACTGTTATCAAACACCACCGTGTAATCAACGCGAGCCAGGAAATTAAAGCCTCGAATAATTTGGGGAAATAGGATTAAAGGGGCCAGCGCCACGACAATTGAGGTGATGATATAGGTCAGCAAAACGGCCACAATGCGGGGCATTTTATAGCGATGATGCAATAAATCTACGATGGGCATTAATAAAAAAGCGATGAGAGCGGCAATGATGACCAGGGTTAAAACTGATCGGCTGAGGTAAATAAGATATACGCCAAAAATAAACAGGCCTACACCGACAATATGTTTAGTAGTCGAATTCCATTCTGTGTTCATGCGGATTTATGTTTAGTCTTTCCGTAGGATAGAGATATCTGTGTCTGGTTTAAATAGTGGTGGTCGGACGCAGCGTATCGATAGCCAATTGCTATTCCATAGCCTTGACCAGACGGGGAATAAGAAACCAGCGTAAAATGGTCTCACCACCTTCAAGGGCCGACCATTCAGGTACAGGCGCGTCGAGGCAAATTAGCCCGGCCGTGGGTATTTTGATGGCCAGGTAGTCGTCGAAATCGGGCTCTTGACCTAAAAGCAAGGTAGCGGCGGTAATTTCCATAATAGGATTGTGCCCCACCAACATCACCCGCTCGACGGTTTCCGGCAAGCGGCAAATGGCTCTAATGAGGTCTTCGCTGTCGCCGCCGTAGAACGAATCGTGCCACTCGATCGATTTTTTGTAACCGCAGGCTTTAGCTACTAACTCGGCGGTTTGTTGGGCCCGTTTGGCCGGCGAAGATAGGATTTTATCCGGCGTCAGATCGAAATTAATTAGGACATCGCCCATGCGGGGCGCATCATCGAGGCCGCGCTTGGCCAGCGGGCGATCAAAATCGGCCAGGTTGGGGCTGCCCCAATCTGATTTGGCATGACGTAACAGCAAAATAGTTTTCATGATACCTCTCGGAATTATGGGTGAAGATAAGTACAAATTTGCTCATTTAATTTAATAATTTTATCTTACTTGGCGATGTATATAATCACGTTTGTGTTCGCACTAACTTTAAGTTTACTGGTGACGCCGCTAACTATCAAGTTGGGACGCCGCTGGGGAATTGTCGATCGGCCGGCCGGCCGGCGACGCCATCAGGGTGACATTTCCCGGCTGGGCGGGATAGCGCTATTTGTCAGTTTTGTGGGAACCGGACTGCTGATCTTTGGGATGAGCGCCGCCGGTTGGTGGCCGCCGATGGGAGCCGAAGATCGCAAGCTGTTAACCGGTGTCTTATTGGGCAGTATCATCATTTTTGCTTTCGGTTTGTGGGATGACTTCTTCGAGCTATCGCCCGGCGTCCAATTTTTTGCTCAATTTTTGGTAGCCCTGGTGGCCATTTTTTTTGACATCATTGTGGAACGGGTCACGTTACCCATTGTCGGGTTAACCATTTTTCCCATCTGGATTACCTATCCTTTGACCATTTTTTGGGTAGTCGGGATGATCAACACAGTTAATTGGCTGGATGGTCTAGATGGACTGGCCGCCGGTGTGGTGGCCATTGCCAGCCTGTTGTTTGCCGTGCATGCCTACCAGTTAGGGCAGATGATCGTGGCCCTTTTTCCGTTGGCCTTAGCGGCGGCCTGTTTAGGCTTTTTGCCTTTCAATTTTCATCCGGCCCGGGTCTTTATGGGCGGCGGGAGTATGTTGTTGGGCTACGCTGTAGCTTCGCTTTCAATTTTGGCTCCGGCCAAAGTAGCCACCGCGCTGCTGGTGTTAGGCATCCCTATTGTAGATGTCGCCTGGCTGATTATCCAACGCTGGCGGCAGCGAGGCAATCCGGCTCAGTCCGGGCGGGATCATTTGCACTATCGTCTTTTTGATTTAGGGTTAGGCCAGCGACAAATTGTGGGGCTATACTACACGTTTTGCGCTGCCTTTGGCTTGATGGCACTGCTCATTGCCGATAGATTTTTCAAATTGATCGCCCTGGCCGTGCTGGGCGTTCTCACGGTGAGCCTGTTGTGGTGGCTAAGTCGAGCGGAGCAGAAGTCAGATTAAACCTTTTGGGATTGTGGTATCGCTAAAGCGATTACGACGAACCTTTATTTTTAGATAAGTGTGTCAATCCTTAAAAGCAGGAATTATGAATTAGGGATCAGGAATTAGCTCTAACCTGATTCCCAACTCCTAATCGCTGATCGCAATGTTCAAGAGAGTTATGGGCCGACGACCGATCCGTGTAACGTTTCCATAGCGACTTGGGCCGCCGCGAAATTAGGATTGTAATCGAGCGCGTCTTGCAAAGCTTCTTCCGCGCCCGGCTGGCCCAAGGAATGCAGCGCTAAGCCTTTATAATAGTAAGCCTCCTCCAAACCACCTGAATTAGCAATCGTCGCGTTAGCTAAATCGAGAACATCCTGATAGCGGCCGGTCGCATAATACGCTTCAAAAGGCGTAAATTGATACCAGAGCCGACGCCAATGGAGGCCGATCTTTCGAGCCTGATCGAAGGCCGCCGCCGCTTCTTCATAGCGCTCCAAGCGAGTCAACGCTTCACCCTTATTAAAGTAGGCGATTTGATCAGTAGGATTGGCTTCAATTTCAGCATTAGCGGCGGCCACTAACTTGTCATACATCACCTGGTCTTGCAGATCCGGGCCAATAATACCGGCCACCAGATCGGCCTGTTCCGGTTGGAAAACAACAATGTAGAGGCGATTGAAGACACGCCAATCCGAGTCAAATTGGTCGTAGCTGACCGGATACTGCGGCCCGCTGAGTGAATCGGATGTAATGAATTGGCCGGTGTCATCGTTATAACCGGTAATAAGCCGGTAATGGCCCAAGCCGTCGCCATCATGGATAAGCCAGGTTTCAACCAGAACGGGGAAATCATTACTAATAAACTGTTTAAGCTGCTCGACACTGCCGCCTTGGCGGAGAATTGCCTCCATCCCGACGCTTTGGGCGTAAGCTGCTAACTGATAGGGACTCACATTTTTGTCATCTTTGTTGGGCTTTAGAAACAGCGCGCCATCAACCTGGGTTTCAGTCCGGCCAAAATAGCTCATATAGGTGGTAATGGTGGCGGGGCCGCAGTTATTCCAAGTTTGCCACTGATGATTAAGGCCGGTCAATTGGCGGGCCTGACCGGTAGGATTTAACGCTACATCTGTAGTAGGTGAAACAAGCTGAACGCTACCGGTTTGATCGTCGGCCGAGGGTTCAAGACTCTGTTCGGCCACATTAACCGACGCCAGAACGACCTCGGTATTAGTTGACGGCGCTTCTTCGAGCGAACCAAGTGACGCGGCTTCCTCGATAGTATCCGGTTCATTCTGGGGCGGAGCTATTTCGAACGAAACGGTCGGGGCCGGCGTGGGAAGATATTGGGGCGGCGGGAACATTTTGCGATAGTATGTTCGGGCGTACATAGGCGCGTTTTCTAAGCGAGTACTCAGCAGTGGCATCGCCAGGGCTAAGGCTATGGCCATTGTAGCAAATAAGGCCCCTAAGCCGAGACCGAAAACTAAGGCCCCACTCCGACTTACTGTTTTTCTTTCATAGGGCCGTCTTATGCGACTGTTCATGTTCTTTCCTTTTCTACAAACTGCTCACTCAACCAGGATATTGTAGCAGCTTAGGACATTTACCCTAAATGGTTAGTTGTTTTGCGAGACTCGATCTGGTATAATTTGGACGGGACGTGAGTCTAACGCGATTTTGAGGGTGACTGTTTAGACTCATAATTCCAGCAGTAACCTCTGGGCTTGGGTTTCTAACTTTTTTCTAACTAAACTTTCACTCTTTTCCAAGAGACGTATGATAAATTATTTATGCTATAACTCTCGTCTATCACCTTATTCCAGCAACCAATGTCTTAGGCCCGTTAAATCTGATGAGTTTACGGCTCATCCCATAAGATCATAGAGGATAACATGACTTTTTCGCTAGAAGAGCAAAGGCAACCCCAGCAGCAGCAAAAAAACCAGCAACAGGCTCACCAACAACAGTCACAGCGTGCTATTCAACCCCTTCAATCACGAGCTGCTCAATCGCCGGATCTGGCCCGGCCAGAAAAGTCTCGTCAGGCGACGCCGCCGCCTCAACCTCGCTCAACCAGAGGTACCGGCAGCGCCCGTCGAAGCGGCGGACCATCCCCTAGAAGCTTGAGCCAGGTGCTAAAGGAAGCTGACCGAATGGTAGTCGAGGGCGAACTGGATGAATATTTACCCGTGCCTACCGGCTTTGACCAAATCGATCGTCTGATCGGGGGAGGATTACGCAAAACCGAACTGGTTTTGCTGGGTGGCGCTCAGGGCATTGGCAAAACCGTGACCGCTCTGCAGATGGCCCGAAATCTGGCCCTAAACGAAGCCACTTACGCCTTTTACATTTCCTATGAACACAGCGAAATACATCTTCTCAACCGTTTAATCTGCCAGGAAAGCATCGAACCGGCCAGTGATAATGTGGGGGGTGGGCTGCGTCTCAAAGATTTACACAATATTGTAGTTAGTAAACGAGCGCGAGAATGGGTTAGAAAAGATGGGAACGTCGGCCTAAATCAAATTCTATCACAGCACCCCAAGACTGCCAAAGCAATTGATACCATTAGCCGCTACGCCGACCGGCTTATTTTGATGAAAGCCAGTCCGGCCGTCACCACGCTCAATGCTATCAGAGAAATGGCACGCCAAATTAGTGAAGCGACCAATGGCAAGATGGTCCTCTTTATCGATTACTTGCAGAAAATTGCGATATACCCGGAACGGGCCGCCGACGAAAGCGATAAAGTCACCATTATTGTTGAAGGACTTAAAGATATTGCCATGACCTACAACATTCCGGTAGTGGCTATTGTAGCCGCCGACCGGGAAGGGCTGCGCAGCAAGCGCATGCATTTGTACCATCTGCGTGGCAGCTCGGCGCTTGACTATGAATGTGATATCGCCATTATTATGAACAACAAGTTCCACATTCTCTCGAAAGAGCACGTATCCTTCAACCCCTACAAAAGCGAAAGTTATCGCGATTGGGTCGTCTTCACCTTAGAGAAAAACCGGGCCGGCCGGGCGATGATCGATGTCGAATTTCGCATGCATCCTCAGCACTTCTGTTTCAACCCCAAGGGTAACCTGGTTGAGCAGAAATTGATCGACGAAAAAATCATCGTCGAGTAATATTAATCCCCCAGCTTAATTTCAAAAAAGCGACCGGTCAGCCGGTCGCTTTTTACTTATACGTGCCTGGCCGTTTAAACCTTCAATGACCTGCCGCCGACCTTAAACCTTGTCTATAATCCCAGCTTAAGGTAGAATTATACATAATGTAAAAATTGGGCGGCCATCACCCATAATTTGAATTGTAACCGTATTTCGTTTATAAATATGGAAGATAGCTTACGGTTATAATTTGTTTAGCGGATAAACTCTTACTAAGGTTAATATTTTGTTAACCAAATCGCTTTAGTATTAAGGGAAATCCATTGAATTATCCGCTAAGGAGAAAGTTGTAATGAGTGTCGATGTCAACACCGAGAGAAACCATAAACCTGCCCCGTTTTATCGCGCTCTTTGGTTTTGGATGGCAATGATTGGCCTAACGCTGGTTTTGGGAGGCGTTTGGATTGTGCTATCCAAATCATGGGTGGGCGCCGGAACAATTACCACCGGCGATGCCATCAATCTGGAACCCGCGCCGATCGCCGGCCATCCGGCCCCCGATTTCGAGTTGGTCAGTACCGATGGCGAAACCATGCGGCTAAGCGATTTCAAAGGCCAGCCCGTTATTTTGAACTTTTGGGCCACCTGGTGTGGTCCCTGCCGATCCGAATTTCCTGAATTCCAGCAAGCGGCGGTGGATAATGCCGACCGCATGGTGATTGTAGGTATTAACAATACTTCGGCTGACAACCCGAACGCTATTCCTGATTTTTTGAAGGAATATGGCATTACCTTCCCCATTTTGCTGGACACCGATCGGGAAGCGGTTGATGCCTACAACGTGTTGGGGCTGCCGACCACGATTTTTATCGATGATCAAGGCGTTGTGAATGAAGTCTTTACCGGCCCGCTCAACAAAGCCTACATCGAGTCGAAAATTTCTGAGCTTATTAAGTCTGATCTGTAAGCCGGGCGTGGGCATTCAAACTTAAGTTACGGACCATCTTACCATGCTGCCGACGATACTGATTGGACCTGTTGCTTTGCCAACCTACCCACTTTTTCTGCTGGTGGCCTATTGGGCCGGCTTGTGGCTAGCCGCCCGCCAGGCCGAGCGGTTGGGCCTTGACGGCGATCATGTTTACAATGCCGGTTTATACGGGCTGCTGGCCGGGATTATCGGCGCGAGGCTGGGATTTGTGCTAGCCCACTGGGAAAATTACGCACCAAACCTAATGCAAGCGCTGTCGCTTTCACGCAGCGCTCTGTCTCCCGGTGCAGGGTTGATTACGGCCGGTTTAGTCGTGTTAATCTATTTACAACGCAACCAAGTCCCGATCAACGATTTTCTCGACGCCGCGGCTTACGGGGCGGCTCTGGCCATCGTCATCGCTAATACAGGCGCATTTTTGGGTGGTGAAGCCTTAGGCGCGGTTACGACTCTACCCTGGGCGGTGGAGATAACCGGCATTACTCGGCACCCGGTGCAACTGTATGAGAGCGCGGCCGGGTTACTGATCCTGGGCATTTTATTTTTGATCCGTTCCCGGCCCTGGCCCGGCTTTACCTTTTGGTGCTTCGTCATCCTTTACAGTCTTAGTCGGCTCGGTCTTGAGATCTTTCGAGCACGACCCTATATCATTGGCGACGGTTATTTAGCGGTTCAAATATTAGCGCTTATGGCTATAGTGGTGGGGCTGGCCGTAATGGCTCACAACTTTAGCCGAAATTCGAGCACAATGAGTTCAGAAAGCTTATGAATCTAAAGGATCCCCAATTTATTTTAGAGCAGATTGCATTGGTAATTGCCAGTATGGTCTGGACCTTGATCATTCTGGTTGGCATCGCGTTATTTTGGGCTTACCAGGATATCCAGACGCGCTGGGAATATGTGCTGACCGCTCCACCTGAGGCTCTGGCTCAAGTAGCCGAAGCGCCGCCAGCGATACCGCTGCCGGCTATAAAAGTCTCGCCAACACCGACCCCGTGGGCCGGCCCTGGCCCCACCGCCACGCCCACGGCCACCAAATTCCCCACCCCAACCGCCACGCGAGTGGTTCCTTTACCGGAAATGTTGCCTGAAACCCTCAACCCCGATGATCCTGTCCCGGTCGTGATCCATACCGATGAAGAACTGGCTGCCATCGCCACGGAGCAAGCCGCCGATCCGGTTACCATCGACATTTTACCAACGCCGACCAGCGAAGCGGCGGCGCCGACCTCCGTACCGACGCTGCTGCCGCCAACCGCCACCCCAGCCCCGCCGCCGGTTGTGGAGCAACCCGTGGTTGATGCCCCGGCCAACCTGCCCACCGGTTCGGGCATTCCCGATCATTTAAGCATTCCCTCAGTTGGCATCAATGCGAATATCATTCCAGTTGGATGGAATGTGGTTCAGAAGGATGGCCGGGAGTACAGTATCTGGCAAGTGGCTGATTATGCGGTCGGCTGGCACAAAACCACGGCGCTGTTGGGCCACCCCGGCAACACGGTCATGGCCGGGCACCACAATGTCAACGGCGAAGTTTTCCGAGATCTGGTCAATGTGGAAGTTGGGGATAAAATTACTGTTTCCTCTAATGGTCAGACATTTAACTATGTCGTTGAAATGAAAACCATCGTCAAAGAAAAAGGCGAACCGCCTGAAGTCCGCCGCAAAAACGCCCAGTGGATTGCCCCCACCGATGACGAACGGCTGACCTTTGTCACCTGCTGGCCTTACACCAACAACACCCATCGCGTGATCGTGGTGGCTAAACCCACTTAACTAATTTATTATAATCGTAAGTCACAGCTCAATAAAACAAAAAAGCCCTCGTCGATTGGCGAGGGCTTTTTCATTTCAACGGCTACCGCTTGACGCCAATATCCAACGTCACGTCGCCGACAGTTACTTGCTTGGTTAAATCCCACCCATCCGTCGAGTCTGTTAACAGCGACTTAGCCAGCGTCTCGCTGCGGATGTACGCGCCGAACTCAGCGATGATGGCTTGCAGGGTTTCGTCGCCGGTCAGGAAGCCAACGGTGATGCGATCGTCGAGCTTGTAGTCGGCCTCTTTGCGCAGGGTTTGGACCTGGCGCACCAGGTCGCGGGCCAACCCCTCGCGTTCGAGTTCGGGCGTGACGTGGACATCAAGCACCACGACCAGATCGCGCAGGGTTTCGCAAGCGAAGCCGTCTTTGCCCTCGAAGTGAACATTGATCACGTCAGCGTCTAAAACCCAGGCGTCGTTGCCGGCCACTTTGTAGCGACCGTCGGGCAGCGCCTCGAAATTGTTCGATTTGACCGCCTTCATGATTTGCGGCGTCTCCTTACCGAACTGCGGCCCGATGACGCGGGCGTTCGGCTTGGCGATGGCTTCAGTATACTCGCTAACGTCGTCGCGCAACTCGACAGTTTTGACGTTTAGCTCGTCTTTGATCAGCTCGATATCGACCAGGCCGAGGACGTGGTTGTTGCGCACCGTCACTTTGCTAAGCGGCTGGCGCACCTTAATGTTGACCTTGGCCCGCGCCGCCAATCCCAGTGAGGCGATTTGCCGTACTTCGGCCATTTTGGCGTTGAGCTCTTCATCGATGACCGATTTGTCGGGCGTAGGCCAGTCGGTCAGATGGACCGATTCATTGCCGGTCAGGTTTTTGTACATCAACTCGGTAAAGAAGGGCGCTAGCGGCGAGGCCACCTGACAGAGCAAGACCATCACCTCGTGCAGAGTTTGATAGGCGGCCAGTTTGTCGCCGTCTTTGTCCGCCTGCCAGAAGCGATCCCGCGAGCGACGGATATACCAGTTGTTCAAGTCGTCGATGTAATCGAGCAGCCGCCCGACCGCCTCGCGCAGCCGGTAGTTGCTCAGCGCTTCGTCCACCTCGTAGGTCAGGGCGTAGGTGCGCGAGCGGATCCAGCGGTCGAGATCGCTAAATGCCGGCTCGGTCACCTCCGGCGCATCGGCGAAACCGGTGGCCGGCTGCCACTGGTCGATCTCGGCGTAGCGAGTTAGGAAGCTGAAGGCGTTCCAGACCGGGATGACGAAGCGGCGCAGCATCTCGCTGATACCCGCGCCTTCGATGCTGCTGTCGTTGCCGTCGATGACCGGGTGGCCCATCAAGTACAGGCGCAGCGCGTCGGCTCCGTATTTGGCGATGGTTTCATCAACATCGGGATAGTTGCGCAGCCGCTTGCTCATCTTGCGGCCGTCCTCGCCTAGCAAGATGCCGTGAGCGATGGCGTTCTTAAACGGCGGACAGTTGAATAGCGCCGCGCTAAGCACCACCAGCGTGTAAAACCAGCCCCGCGTCTGGCCGATGTACTCGACGATGAAATCCGCCGGGAAATTGTCCTGGAACCAATCCTTATTCTCAAACGGATAGTGAATCTGGCCGTACGGCATCGAGCCGGACTCGAACCAGCAGTCGAGTACCTCCGGGATGCGCTGCATCTCCGCGCCGCAGTCGAGGCAGGGGAAGGTGATTTTGTCGACAAAGTGGCTGTGCAGATCGGCTAACTCCTCGACGCCCGACAGCGCCTTCAATTCAGCCACACTGCCGACCACGACTTCGGCGGTGCAGTCGTCGGCGGTGCAGCGCCAGACCGGGATCGGCGCGCCCCAGAAGCGGTTGCGCGAGATAGCCCAATCGCGTGCGCCTTCCAACCAGTTGCCGAACGCGCCGTTTTTGACGTGCGTCGGATACCAATTGATCTGCTGGTTGGCGGCCAGCATATCTTGCTTGAATTTGGTTACATTGACGTACCACGACGGAATGGCTCGATAGATCAGCGGCGTGTCGGTGCGCCAGTCGTGCGGGTAGCTGTGATCGATGGTTTTCTGCGAATGAAGCAGCCCCTCGGCTTTGAGCTTTTGGATGATCGGCCTGTTGGCGTCGAAGACGTTCATGCCGGCAAAATCCGGCACGGTGCTGTCGAAGTCGCCCGTATCGTTGACCGGATTGACCATCGGCACGCCGTTAGCTCGGGACAGGAAGAAGTCATCTTCACCGTAGGCCGGCGCGATGTGAACGATGCCCGTACCGTCCTCATCCGAGACAAAATCGGCGCTGAGAATGCGGAAGGCGCCCTCGCTCTTTTTGTCGCCAAAGTAGGGCAATAACGGCTGGTACGTTTTGCCGACCAGTTCGCTGCCGCTGAATTCGGCCAGCGTTTCGTACTCACCTTCCTTAAAATGCTGATCGACGAGACTCTTGGCCATCACGTAGATGCTCCCGTCGCCATTTTTTATCTTAGCGTAGGTAATCTCCGGGCTGACGGCCAGCGCCATGTTCGACGGCAACGTCCAAGGCGTGGTCGTCCAAGCCAGAACGTTGGTGTCCTCGCCGTCGAGTTTGAACGTCACCACCACCGACGGGTCCTGTCGCATCCGGTAGGCGTCGTCCAGCGTCGCCTCAAAGTTGGAGTACGGCGTCGACAGCCGCCACGAGTAGTGGACCACCTTGTAATCTTCGTAGATCAACCCTTTGTCGTACAGCGTTTTGAAGACCCACCAGACCGTTTCCATATAGTCCGGATTCATGGTTTTGTAGTCGTGTTCAAAATCGACCCAACGGCCGATGCGGGTGATGACCTCCTGCCACTCGCGGGTGTAGCGCAGCACGATGACCCGGCAGGCTTCGTTGAAGTTGCCAATGCCCATCTCCAGGATATCGGACCGGCCGTTGAGGCCCATCTCCTTTTCCAGTTCGAACTCAACCGGCACGCCGTGGCAGTCCCAGCCAAAGCGGCGCTCGACGCGCTTGCCTTTCATTGTAAAAAAGCGCGGCACCACGTCTTTGATGATGCTGGTCATAATGTGGCCGTAGTGAGGCAGGCCGGTAGCAAAGGGCGGGCCATCGTAGAACACATACGAATTGTCGACTGACCGCCGCTCGACGCTGCGTTCGAAGGTGTTATTTTCTTCCCAAAAATTCAAAACCGCCTCATCGAGTTTGGCAAAGTTGACTTCAGGTGAGGCCGGTTTGAAGTAGGCCATCGTCTCTTTCATAAGGTGTACCTCTTTTACAAAATTGTATGCCTTTAGCAGAGCGTTGTTCGTATCTATAGGCTATGCGTAAATTAATCGTCCTTTAGGTTCCGGTATCGGGCGACCTAATTCTTTAGCCGTGTCAATCCATTCCTGAATAATTATCTCTGCATTTGCCAGCGCTTCTTGATAGGTTTGACCATCAGCCATACAACCGGCTAATTCTGGAACTTCTGCAACAAAGGCTTGATCGTCTTCGCTCCAATAAATAATTATTTCGTATCTAATCATTTTCCCCACCTATTTTATACTTCAGAATGATATTGCGTACTTGTTTTACTTGATAAGATTTTGCCTTATCAGCTTTGGCTTGTAAATTTAAGATTTCTTCAACATCTTTTCTTGTAAAAATATGGTGGCTTCCTCGAATTCGTTCATCAAAACCAAGCCACTTGAGCAAATTGCACAGTTGGTCGAAAGAGATATTCGCGTCGGCAGTCCCTCTCAAAATTTTTTGCAGAGTCTTGTCATGTCGGCTCAAAACTTAGCCTCCCTATTTCCAGAGAGTACTTAATCTGTTATCTCAAGCTGAATACGTTTATTGATCTTACCTTTACTCTTATACCCAACTACTTTAATCTTACCCACCTCACGTGTATTAGCAACGTGAGTACCGCCATCGGCTTGCAGATCCAAGCCTTCGATTTCGACGGTACGGACTTCGGTGATGCCTGCGGGCAGCAGGTTGATTTTGGTGCGAATGAGATCGGGAATTTGAAAGGCTTCTTCACGCGGCAGGATTTTGACGTGAACATCGTGCGCCGCCTCGACTTCGACATTGAGCTTCTCTTCGATTTCCTGGACTAACTCCTGCCGCAGCGTTTCGAACTCAAAATCCATACGGCCCTTAAGAACATCCATATTGCCGCCGGTCACCTGCGCTTCGTAATCGCGCCAAACGACGCCACATAGAATATGAAAGGCGGTATGGGTGCGCATCAACTTGTGGCGGCGATCCCAGTCGAGGCGGCCGTGGACGGTATCGCCTTCGGCCGGCAGATCACCGTCGAGCCAGTGCCAGATGTGCTCGCCCTGTCGTTTAACCTTGTTAACCGACACATCATTCAGCCAACCGTAATCGCACGGTTGGCCACCGCCGCCGGGATAAAAAGCCGTTTGATCTAAGGCTACGGCGTTTTCATCGGCGTTAACCGCTACAACTGTAGCGTGAAAATCTTTTAAGTAGGCGTCAGTGTGAGCTAAAAGTTCAGTCATCATACCTCCAGAGAAATCAGAAAGTAACTTCTATTTTCTAATTTCTATTTTTAAACAAAAAACTCTCATTCCCAAACCATGGGACGAGAGTCTCATCGACTACCGCGGTACCACCCAAATTAGTGTTGCCACTCGCTTTGTCGCTTGCGGGAGATCATCTCCGACAAGCTCGCCTCGCTAACGTGAAGCGACTCCGGCCAAGCCTACTTGATAGAGTTCTTAGAATTTATGGAGTTCTTAGAGTTTATGGAGTTGACTGAGTTTCATTCAACTCTACCAACTCCATAAACTCCACGAACTCTATTAACTCTTTTTCGGTTGGCAGCTCTGGAAGGATTTTCGGAAAGTTTGATGCATTCGGCTTCCACCGTCCCGAACTCGCTGGGCATCGACGCTTACGTACTCGTTTCCGTCGTAGCTTTTGTTAATTTTTAACGATGAAAAATATATCATATCGGTTGGGGGCTGTCAAGTTCAGGAAAAGAATGAGGTCACAGCAGTCAAATTGATTCTCCCCGGCAACTGTGCTAAAATTTCGGCTTCATGTTAGTTAGTTATCTTTCTCCACTGGCGCCGGCGGCGATCTTGCTGTTGAGCGCTTTAGTTTTGTTGATCGTTGGCCCGCGTTTGCCGCAGACATGGCAAAATCATCCGGGGATACGCTATTTTAGTGCGCCCGCTCTGGTGGGATTGGCCGGGTTGTCGTTATTGGCTATTCGACTGGCTACTGATCCCGATGCGCTTACGGAAGAGCTGCAAATTCTCTCCGGCTGGAACTTTGTCACCGGCGAGTCGGCCGCAACCTTAACGGTTCGAGCTGATTTATTGAGCTTGCCTTTCCTCATCGTGGTTATTCTGGTGCTACTGGCGGTGACGCTGCTGCACTTCGATCCCCTCGCTTCCACAACCGATGATATTTATGGCATAGAAATTGTCAGTTGGCTCATCATCGGCGCGGGGGCCTGTTTTTTGTTCGTGGCGGCCAATGGCTTGACGCTGATCTACGCGATCATGGCCTTTGATACGTTGACGGGTTTTTATTGGCTAAGCCAAAAACATCCAGACCTGGGCGTAGCTCGGCTGTTCTTAGGGATTTTGACGAGCGGGGCCATCCTACTGGCCAGTCTAACCTTAGCCACCGCCCCAACGGCCGGTTTTATTCTGTTAGGAATCGCGCTTTGGCTGCGGTTGGGCCTGTATCCGTTTCTGGAGGTGGCGATCCATCCCCATTGGCGCAGCGATGCTCGCTTGATTTACTTTGCCCTAACGATTACAGTGGGCCTCTACCTGACTATCAGAACCGTGGGGCAGCCGCTGCCGGAGCTAATTCGCTGGTTGATCGTCTTAACCGCGCTGCTTGGCGGTTTATTAGCTTGGTTAACCAGTCTCAGACAAAATGACGAGGTTGCAGAAACCGCGCAAGAAACCCGCTCGGCGCTACTAACCTGGCTCATCTTAACCGAAGTTTTGGTGATATTGGTGGCCCAACCGCTGTCCTCCGGCGCGATGGCCGCTTTTGCTGTCGGTCTGATCTTAAGTTTGGTGGCCTTGTGGGTTACTCCAGCTTTGGGCCGGCCGCGTTTGAAAGAACAAGCCTGGTCCTGGCCGTATTTGCCGGCCGCAGCCGCCACCCTGACTTTAATCGGCGCTCCGTTTTCATTAGGCTGGGTGGCCAAACTCTCAATGTATGAGGCGTTTCTGGCCGGCAACCAACCGGTGATGATCGGCGTCGTGATTCTGGCCGAAGCGCTAGCTTTCAGCGGTTTGGTGCGCTACTGGTTTACGCTGGCTGGAGGCGATGAAACCAATAGTTGGTGGTCAACGATTGGCATTCTGGCCATGGTACCATTTCTGACCCCCGGATTGGGGCCATTCATTTTTTCAGCGCTGACCCAAAGCAATTTATCTATCAGCCAGGTCGAGCTTTCAATTGGGGCTGTAGCGATTACGATCATTGTGCCGGTGATCGGTAGTTTGCTGGGCTATTTTCGCCGCGAAATTATTGAACGGCTACACATCCCCACCAGAATGGTGGTGGCGATAGCCTCTCTGGCCTGGTTACCCGGCTGGGGGCAAATCTTGTTCAAAGAGGCCGGGAAATTTGGCCTGCGGGTGCGGGTCATTCTGGAGGGACAGCATTATATGGGCTGGGCCATATTCACTGCCCTGGTGGGCGCCCTGGTTATTTTATTGAGTTAGAGCGGCTATTATCATGCCAACATTGCTGGAAATTCTCGATCAACTTAAATTGGTGACGTATGAAACTGCACTGCTGGGTCTCTTTATTACTGCCAGCGTCATTTTGCTCTTTAAAGATTGGCGCATTCTGATTTTGGCCTTGCTGGCGCAGTATGTTTTGGTGGGCATCATCCTGATGCGACTGGTCCGCCCGGACATTGCAGTCTTAAAAATCTTGATCGGTGCGTTCATCTGCCCTATTTTATTTCTATCGGCTCGTCAAATTTCAGTGCGTCCGTCACTCAACGTAGAAACTTGGTCTTTTAAGTTGGGTCGCTGGCGAGACCTCTCCGGTGGAGTGAGTGCGTTGACCGGTCAATATAGCTCCACTCCAACCGGTTTAGTTTTTAGAATTTTTGTGGGTCTGATTATGATCCTGGTCATCTTGACCATTAGCAGTAGCTTTCCGCTGCCCGGCTCGGCCGCCACGGTGACAACAGCGGTTTATTGGCTGGTTGTGTCCGGACTGGTCACGCTGATGATAACCGAAGATCCGATGAAAGCCGGACACGGTCTATTTACCGTCCTGGTCGGGTTCGATCTATATTACACCACCTTAGAAAACAGTTTGCTGCTAACCGGACTGTGGGGTTCGGTGACGCTGTTGATTGCCCTGGCCGTCGGCTATTTGACCGTGGTTAAAGGGACCGGTTTGGAGGAGGACGCCTGATGCCGCCCGCTTTATGGTTAGTTGCTCTCCCTATCGGCGTCGCCCCGATCGTCTACGTTTTGCGCCGGGTTGGCCTGGGGGCCATTGTGGCGGCGATCATCACCTTTCTTTCGGCCTGGCTGGCGGCCAACCTACCGACCGGCGTTGTATTGAACCTACTTGGCCGGCCGATTGCCCTGGATGCCCTTTCGCAAACGACGCTGACGCTCGTGTTTTCGGCCACGTCGATCCTGTTTCTGACGCTGACCTTGCTGTCCGTTGCCCAAGAAAAGCGCGTCACCCATTTCGGCAAGGTGACGGGCCAAGAGGGACGCGTCTTTTATCCGGCGGCGTTGATTATTTTGGGGCTGTTTGTGGCGGCCAGTTTATCGCGGCATTTGGGGATTACGGCCATCTTTATTGAACTGGCCGCCATTTTGATGGTCTTTGTCATCCAAACCCAACGGCTGGAGTCCACGCGGGCAGCGCTGCGCTTCCTGACACTGGTGTCTCTGGCCACGCCGATTTTCTTACTCGCCGCCTGGCGCATCGACGCCTATCAGTTGAGCGGCGGTATCGTCACTCTGGCCGAGATCGATCAGACGGCCATGTTGGTGGGGATCGGCTTTGCTTTGTGGCTGGCCGTTGTTCCGTTTCACGGCTGGCTGACCAGCACCGCCACCGAATCGGCCCCGATTACGGCCGTGTTTGTTCTGATTACTTTTCCGATGGTGGTTTTCTCGACGCTCATCAACCTATTTGCCGATTTGCCCTGGCTCACCAACTCCACTTTTCTGATGAACGCGATCCTCATTGCCGGGGTGGCTACGGCTTTTGTGGGTGGGGTCTGGGCCAGTATGCAGCGCGGCTTCAGTGAACTTATGGGTTATGCTGCGCTTTATAACATCGGCTGTACGTTGGCTTTATTGGGGTTGGGCGGCCAGGCCGCTGTCCTGACCATCCTGGTCAATCTGACAGTGCGCGCCCTGGCTCTGGTCCTCATCGCGGTCAGCACCTCCACTCTTTACCTCCGAGTAGCCAGCGACGGTTTTTCCTACGTCAACGGCATGGTTCGCGAAATGCCTTTGGCCGCCGCCGGGTTGATTATCGGCGGGTTGACCCTGGCCGGGACGCCTTTTACGGCCGGCTTCGCGCCCTACTGGCAGCTTCTCCGCTCGGCAGCCGCCAACAATCCCAGTTGGGTGATCTTTTTGGTGTTGGGCGGTTTGGGGGTTGCCGTAGGGTATTTGCGGGGACTGTGGGCCTTGTTAGGTTCAGACCGGCGCGTAGAACGGGCATCGAAACCATTCTCGACCAATATTTTACGAAATAGTCAAGAGCCGCGCTTTCTCATGATCATCATTATCGTGGTAGCGTTCATTTGTATTCTGACCGGTTTGTTCCCCAATCTACTGATCGATCCCCTGCGCAAGACAGCACTGCACGTTCCCTGGCTTATTCAATAAACGTCAAATGCGACTACGCCCCAATGATGGGTAGCTCTATCGGAGCGCGCCGAGTCAGGAGTTCGGCTCCGCTGTCTCGAATAACGATGTTCTCCTCGTGGACCATCATCCGGTCAGGCCCAATATTCAGCCCCGGTTCGAGGGTGATCACCATGCCCGGTTGCAGCACCGTCTGATCGGCCGGCGTAAGCGAGGGCCACTCGGTTAGCTGCATGCCGAGGCCGTGACCCAAGCGACCGGTGCTTGTACCGGATTCGCTGCCGCTCGACAGCTCACGCCACATAGTCGCAAAGAGATCGGCGCACGTCGCACCGGGCTGGGCGGCGCGTAAGCCCGCCTCCGTGGCTCGATAGAGCGTATCATACGCCCGGCGGGTGACGTCGGTCGCATGGCCGATAGCAAAGTTGCGGTCGAAATCACAGTAGTAGCCGTCGAAAACCGAACCGGTGTCGAGCATCAACACATCACCCGCTTGCAACGGACGACTCGCCGGAGATCGGAAGAGCGTCGTGTAGGGAAAGAGTGTGTTCGGTTGTGTAG
>ERZ795053.3414-NODE-3414-length-18086-cov-5.031890_pt1 | contig 18086 bp, 14 predicted proteins | sample MGYA00375137_ERZ795053 | MGnify/ENA primary metagenome ERZ795053 (study PRJEB30182, sample SAMN05720284) | activated sludge metagenome | isolation source: Anaerobic digester | place: Hong Kong | collected 2014-12-17 ...
TGTAGGCAGCTCTAAAAATTGGGAGTGCATGATTTTATGTTGTTTGCGTGCTTGGAGCAATTTTTTAAGCTGGGAGCAATAGGAATTTTTATCTTGAAGCTGCTCTGGTAGTGAGCCATATAACATTTGTGCTTTAGGAATATTTGAAACATTTGATTGTTGGTTATTTGTGTCTCCTAAAAGGTTATAAGCTCCTCTATTAGCCCAACGTTTGTCCATATCATCTGATAGTGATTCAATTTGTTTTTCATCAAGAGGATAGGCTCCGACAAGATCCCATCCGGAAAGAGCAAAGACGCCTGGTTGCAGTGCGTTGAAAGCGGTGGCAAGAAGGTGGATTTTTGTGATTTCTTCTTTTTGTTTTTTTGTGATTTGACTTAAATCTTGAATATTTAAAGCAGTTGCCGCAATGCCAACCATGGTTGTGCAAGGCCCATTATTGCTGTATAAATTATATTTTTTGGAATAAAGCAGTTGATCTTCTTTATTTTTAATTTGTTTAAATAGATCCTGTCCTAAAATGTTTTTTCCTTTATATAAGAAATATTCTTTGGGATTTTCGTGAAATTCAACATATTCTGTATTGAATTCATCATGGTTTTGAAGAGCGTGGACAAGTATTGATTGTTGAAGGTTTTTGTTTTTCGCACGTTTTATCATCATTTTAAGTAAAGAAGGGTCTTGAAAGAGAATAGCATGAAGATAAGGAGCTCTTGTAATGAAGTCGTAAGATAAATCGGGACCGAATTGCATATAGGAGTGAATGGAATCGATTGGAGAGTTTAATTCTTGAAAAGAATAGCCTCCTAATTTTCTAGTCATCATAGCAATTTGGCTTGTACTGATAAGTGCTAAAGGATGATGGGTGGAAATGGCAATGCGTGAATTTGCCTTTCTTTCGATTCCTAAAAAAGGTGTGGCATCGAAACGTACCGCTCTGCATCCGAGATAGCGAATCGAATGAGTGATGTCGGTGTTGATGATTTTATTGGCATTCATAGTAGGATCTAACCAATTCAAAGAAGGTTGGCCAGATTTGAAGTAATGAAGATAAACCCATCTGCGTTTTTTTCCATCAGCGCCGAGGATGGGGCGTGTAACATCCCAATTGGTTTCTTTGATTCCTTTTTGGAAAAAAATTACTTGTTCAAGTCTACCGACGATGTATCCTTTTTTTGAAAGTTGATCAACATGGTAGCGTTTTAAATTGATAGAAAGTTCGTTTTCAGGAACATTGGGTAGGATGTTCCAGTCATCTTCGTTGATTTCAATGATGTGGTATAGCCCCGGATAGGATTTATAGTTTTGCAGTGCTAATAGAAAGTCTGCGCCACGACCTGTGTGGGCTGGAATAATGTCTCCGATGACACATCCGCCATATTTTGCAGCGGTTGCCTTCATCTGATGGTAATCTTTTTCAGAACCATAGGTTGGGTCGATAGTATATGCAATGCGGTCGAATCCTCCATCAATGGAAGGAGTGCGTTTTTTTCCTTCGAAACCACCTGCAAGTTTCATAGGACCTGTGTGAATCGCTTCGATGCCGATTTCCTGGAAAAATTTCCAAAGTTTTTCAGATCCTAAAGCTTGCAATACTGATTCGTCGTTTTTGGTGATGGTAGAAAGAGGATAGGCGGTAAACCAAACGGATGCCTCTGATACAAATTCAACGGGTTTTGGTTTGCCATATGGATATTGCCATTGGATTTTTTCTCCGGAAAACGTAGCGTCGATTTCTTTTGCATGTTGTATCATAGAATGTTCTTCTAGCCATTTGGTATCGGAAAATTTTTCATTGTATGTAAATGAAAATAAAAGAAGTAAAAAAGGAAGAAAGAAAAGTTTTTTCATGACAGCAACCTATAAAATTTTTTTTGGTTATACCAATTTGTAAGAGTATTCGTATATAGAAAAATTCAAATCTTGATACAAGGATTTATTCTCTTTTTTCTTTAATAAGTGTTTCTGAAAGAAGAATTAAGCTAGCTGTTGTTACAGCTTTTGTAAAGCTGTTTGCAACAACTTCAAAAGGATCTAAAATTCCTTTTTCAATGAAATTACATAGGTTGTTTTCAAAAGCGTCAAATCCCATTGTATGATCATTGAGCTCAGTAAGGTTATTTAAAATTTCCACGCTTTCAAAACCTGCATTCATAAGAAGAATAGAGGCTGGAGTTTTAATGGCATTCAAAAGGATTTTTTCTCCTAAGGATTCTTCTTGATTTTGTAAATGAATCGAGGTGTAAAAAAGACTCATGGCGCCACCTATTACAAAACCACTTTCAATGGCTGATTTAGTGGAAACAATGGCTTTTTCGAAAAGCGATTTTTTCTGTTTGATATCGAAATCAGAAGTTCCTCCAATAAGAATTTGTGCAATTGTACCGTTTAAAAAAGCGATTCTTTCATCGATTTTTTTGATGGTGGAAACATCGCTTATTTTCTTTTTGAGGTTTTGTAATTGTTTGATTTTATGATCAGCATGAGATAAGTTTTGATCTTTTAACATCAAAAAAGTTTTGGTTTTTGATAAAATGGCTTTTTCACAGAATCCTAAATCTTTTTCGGTAATATCAGACAATGAAAGTCCTAGATTTTTTGAAATAAATGTGGCATGTGTGACTAAAGATAGGTCTTGGAAAAATTCTATTTTTTTATCACCGAGATCGGGAGCTGTGGTTGCTGCGACTTGAAGTTTATTTTGTTTCTTATTTTGGGTAAGAAAGGAAAGAACTTCAGAGGAATAACCTTTAGCAACGATTAGAATTTTTTCGGAGCGCATGGCAATATTTTCAAGTAGAGGAAGTAGTTGATAGATGGATTCGATTTTCTCATCTGTAATTAAAATTTTTGGATTGTCCAAAGTTGCTTCAAGTGTTTGATCGTTGTTTGCAAAAGAATTGCTTGCATACCCTTTTTGAAATTGTATCCCATGATGAATTTCAAGCTTTGTGTCAAGATTATCTGTTGTCAGTAAAGAAATCATGGCTTCTTTTCCGATAGCATCAAAGGCTTTTGCAACTATTTGTCCAACGTCTTCGGTATTGTGAGAGGCAACTGAGGCAATATTTGATAAAGTTTTATTATCAGATAAGTTGTGTTTGAAAGATTGCAATTTTGAAAGAATTTTATTGGATGCTTTTGAAAATTCATTTTGCAGGGTAATCGGACAGAAACCTGTGGCTACTAATTTTAGGGATTCTTTTAAGATGCTGTGTAAAAGAAGAATGGCAAGGGTTGTTCCATCTCCTGTTTTTTCTTGAATGCTTTTGGCAAGTTCTTTGCAGAAGTCGACTCCCATGTTGGCAAATGGATCTGATAAGGAGATTTCTTTTAAAGCTTTATATCCCTCCGATGTAATGGAGGGGAATCCAAAGTCCAATATGCCGATATTGCGCCCTTTTGGGCCATAAGTAGGTGTTAAAACTTTTGCAACAAGATCAATTCCTTCAAAAAGTTTCTTTTTAGCGGCATCATCAAATAAGAATTGTTTAGATTTTATTGACATAGATTGAATTGTCCTATTCTATTCTTAAACAAATATCGAGACCTTTCACAGAATGTGTTAATGCACCCATGGAAACACCATTGACGCCTGTCTGAGCATATTTCAAAAGATTGTCTAATGTAATACCGCCAGATGCTTCAAGGTAGATGTTTTCAAAATTTAATTCGACGCATCTTTTGATTTCATCGCAGGACATATTATCCAGCAAGATGGCATTGGGTTTTTCTGCTTTCGCTTCCATAAACATCTGTTCGTTTTGTACTTCGATTTCTATGAATTTATCCGGATAAAGTTCTTTGGCTTTTTTGACTGCATAGGAGACAGGATGTTTATGTGTTTTTTCAAGATAATGTAAATGGTTGTTTTTGATTAGAATCTGATCTTCCAGATTCATGCGGTGGTTGGATCCTCCGCCCATTTTTACAGCATATTTTTGAAAAATCCTTATTCCAGGAAGAGTTTTTCGTGTGTCTAAAATTTCGCAATTCGTATTTCGAATCAGTTTTACGCATTTGTGAGTTTGCGTAGAAATTCCGCTTAAATGTTGCAAAAAGTTCAGTAATAATCTTTCGATGGCAAGAATAGATAAAAGAGGACCTTCAATAGTTGCAAGAATTGTTTTTTCAGGATATTCAATGCCGTCTTCGGTATGTAATTCTACGGAAAGAGCTGAATCGTAGGTTTGTAGAATTGTATTGATGAAGATAAGGCCTGAGACAATTCCTTTTTCTTTAAGAAGTAGGTTTGCTTTAGCATGAGCTCCTTGATCGATACAACAAATTGATGTGATATCTTGGAAAATATGATCTTCTTGAAAAGCTGTTTTTAGTAATTTGATTAGCGCTTCTTCATAATATTCAAAAACTGAGTTATCCATAAATGCCGGATTGTTTGTTTAATAAAACATATTGTAATGAGATTATTTTGTTTTTTGCAAGGTGATAGGGGGTTCAGAAAATCAATTTTATGTTTTATTTGTGAAAATCTAGATGATCAGGATCATATAGAGAATTTCATAGCCTTCTTTTTTTCTTTCAATGCCGCAATCAATTCTTTGGACTCTTTGCTTTTGGAAAGGTTTTGTTCTGCATTTTTATTTTCTTTCGATAAATCAATTTCTTCCAAAATATCTTTTAATTGATATTTTTCACTCATGGTGAAATGAAACTTTTTTTCTGCTTCAGATGTTGAGATTTCTTCAGTCTTTTCCAATGAATCAAGTTCTTCCATTTCTTTCATGAGATGATCGATGTGAGAAAGATGAGGTTTGATTAAATAAGATATTTTTTGTTTTTTTTCATGTTCTACATTGTTGGATTGATTATCGGAAACGACTTTTAAGATAGCGATATAATCGATGGAAATAAACTTAGAAGCTGCTACAAAAAATCCGGAAGCTTCCATGTCCACAAGAGTATTTTGAGGATAATTTTTACAGATAAAATCTTTGGTCATTAAGGATAGTCCTTCACAGGAGGGTGTATAAACAAAAGATGGATAATAGCTTTTGCTGGAAGCTTCGTCGATGATTTTATCCACAGTAAAAATTGTGCCGATAGGACTTTCTTTGTGACCTGCAATGCCAATATTTATAATACCCTGAGGTTTTGGATATATTGTTAAAATATAACCGGTAGCAGTAGCTGCTGCTAATTTTCCAACACCTGTAATAACTAAGACAATATTATTGGAAGTGAAAATTTCAAAAGGTGTTTTTTCACATTTCTTTTTTAGATTGTAGGCTAGGATAATAGGTTTTGCTTCTTCGTAAAGAGCTGTAGTGATGATGATCATTGCAGGTGTACCTTTTTATAAATATTTTTTTTAGGTTCTTTTTTTATTTTTGCAGCAATTGCGATGGCTTCTTTTAAAGGAAACCCTTCTTCTTGCAATTGCATGATTAAATCTTCAATTGTAACATCATCCGATCCTTGGAAGGAATCTCCTTCGATGATCAAAACGATTTCACCTTTTATTGGTTTGTCGGATATTTTTTTTAACAGGTCTTGAGATTTTCCAACAAGGATCTCTTCAAATTTTTTTGTCATTTCTCTGCAAATGCAAATATTTGGATTATGTTGGATCATTTTTAAAGTTTCATTAATTCTTTGAGGAGACTCATAGGCGATAGTTAATCCATTAAAATGGACAGCTTTTAAAAGAGCTCTGTTTTTTTCATTTTTTTTCTTTGGTAAAAAACCAATGAATTGAAATCTTTCTTTTTGAAAAGGACATAACAAATATGCGTTGATTGAAGCGGATGGTCCTGGAAGAGAGGTGTAGGGAAGTTTCTCTTGATCAATCATCGAGATGAGTATTTTTCCGGGATCGGATACTCCAGGGGTTCCTGCATCCGAGATAAGACCGATTGTCATGCCATTTTTAAGATCAGAAATGATTTTTTCCAATTGTTTTCTTTCGGAGTATTTATGATAGCTTTTAAGAGGAGTTTTGATTTCGTAATGCTTTAATAGAATAGAACTTATGCGGGTATCTTCGCATAAGATATAATCACAGATTTTCATGGTTTCAACAGCACGGTAAGTGATGTCTTTTAAGTTTCCAATAGGTGTTGCAATAAGGTAAAGCATAAGAAATATTTAAAAATAAAAAAGGTGGCACTGAGATTCGAACTCAGGATAGAGGCTTTGCAGGCCACGGCCTTACCACTTGGCTATGCCACCAGCTTTAAAAGTTGTTAATTATGCGTAAAAGTATAAATAGGGTCAATCAGAAGTTTTTGTTGAATGAGGAAATTCTTGAATACAGGAGTAGTAAAAAAAATTATGATTTATACGAATAGTATTTTTTTTTCTAACTTGTTGCTGTTTTTTTTGTAAGGGTTGTTTTGATAAGTTTCAAAGTTTCTCATTATTAAGAAATATTATCGAAATATATCTCTTATTCATAATCTTCCAATAGTTGAGAAAGAGGTATGAAAATGCTTGGATCAACTTTATCTTTATTTACCGGAGGGAGGGCTCTTTTACCCATTCAGGTGTAGAAGCTGAAAATGAGTAATATTCAGTCTCACTATCAGTTTCACTATCACTTATGCGGGGAGAGGGGCTTCTTTTTATGTGAATTCCATCAATTTCATCTTCTGAATCTGAGTCATCGGGAGATAAGGGTGTGAAATTTCTAGGAAATATTTCTTGTCTGGATGAATCTGTTTCAGAATCTGAAATTGTGGGAGTTAAGGGACTTTTTGCCCAGTCAGATGGAGAAGTTAAAACTGAGCTAGGTTCCTCTCTGTGATGTAATTCATCGGAACTTCCTGCAGATGCTGGAGTTAGAGAAGGGGGTGCTGAGGCTGTTTGATATCCAGTATAATCATCATCGCTTTCATATTCTAAATCAGAACAAGGTGGAGTAGGAGCCTCTTTTCTAAAAGGAAGAAGGCTTTCATCGAAAAATAAGGTTGATCTTGCTTCAGTAAGAGCTTGAGAAATCTTAGCGGCATTAGTTGATGTTTCACCTTTTAAAAGGAGTCCTTTTTCATGATGATTCATGATGCCTGTATTAATTTCATCTCTAGAAATAGTGATTTTTACATTATTATAGGTGGTGATTTTTACTGAAAAATCTTTTGTGACATAGATGGAATAAATTTTTTCATCTTTTAGAAGTTTTAGGTATTTTTTGAGCTTTTGATTTTCTTCAGTGTCTTCAGTTAGATTCTTTTCATTGACTCCTTCGCAGGAGTGCTCAACAATTTGAAGGGCTAGGTTAGTAATGAACTCATATGCGGCAGTTCTGTCCTTAAAGGCGGGTAAAGAAAGTTTCAATGCTTGAATTGCAGAGGAATCCTCTTGTTGACCATAATTATGCACTGTTAGGCTAGTATATTTTCCAGCAAAAGTCACTCTTGCAACATCTGAAATTACCATGTCTTGGGGTTGGGTTTGTAAAGAGATATCGAATTCTGCTGATGGTTTTTGGGATGGACGTATAAGTCTATCTTGTGGCGACTGAAGAGATGAAGACATATTATTACCTTTTAAATATTTATTAATATTATTTTAACATAATATTGTTTTTTTTTAAACTAAATTGGGTTTTATTTATTTAATATAAGGTATTTGTTTTATTGATTTTTAGTCTGGAGAATATTTTTCCTATGGGATAATGTAGAAAGTTATATTTGAATAAATGAAGTAAATATGAATGAGTTTTCTCAAGTAATTGATTTTCAGGTAGATAGCAGGAAGGTAAAAAGGGGGTCTCTTTTTTTTGCCTTGCCCGGAGAAAAAGTTGATGGGCATGATTTTTTAGATGAAATTTCTGAGAAAAAAGCTTATGGGGCTGTAATTCTTGATGATTGTTATCGTGCTGATTTACAAGAACTCAAACAGGTTTTGGTTCCGGATGTTTTAGAATATTTGCAGAATATGGCAAAAAAAACAATTGATAGGGATGTGATCGCTATTACTGGATCTTTTGGAAAAACTTCGGTGAAAGAATTTTTAAGTACAATCCTGTCAGGGTTATATAAAGTTGCCAAAACACCTGAAAATGCGAATTCTCAGATAGGGCTTCCTTTAGCATTATTGAATATGCAACGTCAAGAAAGAGATCTTTTTGTTTTAGAAATGGGGGTGAGTCAAAAAGGAGAAATGGATAAGCTTCAAAAGATCGCTCCTGCGAAAATTGCAATAATTACAGGAATTGGCCATGCTCATATTGAGAATTTTGGATCCAAAGAGGCGATTTTTGAAGAAAAAATGAAGATTGCAAAGCATTCAGAAATAGTGATTGTACCGCATGAATGGAAAAATAAACTCCAAGAGGCGAAAGTTTTTTCCTTTTCAGCAAAAGATGCTAGGGCGGATTTTTATATTCAATCCATGGATTATCAATTGCAGATTATTTATCAAAACCAAAGAATGCTGTTTTCTTTGCCTTTCGATCAGAAACATTTTATGGAAAATGCGGCAATTGCAGCGATTGCTGCTTATTTATACGGAATGACTTGGAAAGAGATTGAATTAAAAATGCAAGAGTTGAAGATTCCAAAGATGCGGTTTGATTTGCATAAGATAAAAGATTTCGAAGTTATTTTTGATGCATACAATGCCTCTTATGAATCTGTTTTATCTTCGATGGATGAATTTAAAAAAAGAGAAGGACGCAGAATTTTAATTTTAGCAGACATGAAGGAAGTGGGCGATTTTTCTAAAAAATTACATGAAGATGTTGGAGAAAAAGCAAATGATATTGCTGATATTTTGCTTACTTATGGACAGGATGCTAAATGGGCATTTGATAAGTTTCAAAAACGGAAAAAACATTTTGATTCTATTGAAAATTTAGCTTTTTTTTTGAAAGATATTGTTAGGGCAAAAGATCAAATTTTATTGAAAGGATCTAGGTCTATGGGACTAGAAAATTTTTTTTCTTTTGAACCTTTTTTTTCAGATCGTTATTCTAAGAAAGGCGAGTTATAATAGAGCGTAATAATGTTTGAATTGATGTTAAATTTGTTTTCTTCCTGGGGTATTAAAGTTCCTCATGTGTTTTTTTATTTGTCCACAAGAATGGTGATGTCGGTTTTAACGACCTTGCTTTTAACAATTTTTTGTGGGCCTTTTTTTATACGTAAATTATATCAGTTGAAAATAGGTCAAAAAATTCGCTCTAGTGCCGAGTGCCCTTTGCTTGCAAAGTTGCATCAGAAAAAAAAGGAGACTCCTACAATGGGAGGTATTTTAATCCTTTTTTCCATGAGTATTTCTCTTTTTCTATGGATGGATTTGACAAGGTTTTATACATGGGCATTATTATTTGTAACAGTTGGTTTGGGTATAGTTGGTGGTATAGATGATTACTACAAGTTAAAGTATAAAAATTCCAAAGGTATTCGTCCGAAAGTCAAAATGTTGATGCAATTGATGATTTCAATTTTAGTCTTATCTCCTTTTTTTATATCCAAAGTTCAACAGAGCTTTCCTTCGTTGAAGATTAAGCCGATGATAGTTAAATCTTTAGAGCATCATGAAGCGGTATTTTTGCAAGAAAATGAAGCTTACCAAAGACTTTATATTCCTTTTATGAAAAAGCCCATAGTGTTCCCTAAAACTGTTGGAACTGTTTTGATTTTTATATTGGGTATTTTTGTGATTGTTGGAACTTCGAATGCTGTGAATTTGACGGATGGGTTGGATGGTCTTGCTGCCGGTTGTTTAATTATGGTTGCAGCGGTTTTTGCATTATTTGCCTTTTTATCGAATCATTTTGAGCTTTCTCGGTATCTCAATCTTTTATACATAGAGGGTAGCGGAGAAATAGCAATCTATTTATGTGCAATGATAGGAGCTTGTCTTGGTTTTTTATGGTATAATGGACATCCAGCACAAATTTTTATGGGTGATACCGGATCTTTGGCTCTTGGAGGAGTTCTTGGATTATCTTCCATAATGCTGAGAAGAGAGATTCTTCTGGCGGTTGTCGGAGGCGTATTTGTAGCAGAAGCTCTTTCTGTGATTTTGCAAGTATTAAGCTATCGTTATCGAAACCAAAAACGTATTTTTTTATGTTCTCCTTTGCATCATCATTTCGAATATAAAGGTTGGCCGGAGACCAAAGTTGTAGTGCGTTTTTGGATCATTTCCCTTTTGCTAGCTTTTATTGGAATCGGATCAATAAAATTTCAATAGAAGAAGCTTATGGAAAGAGTATTAATAGTTGGAATTCGAAAAACTGGAATTGATGCGGCTCTTTTCTTAAAAAGCCTTAAGAAAAAGGTTTTTTGCTTTGATGATTCTTGGGAAAAAGTTGATAGAAGTTTTTTAAAAAAACTTGAAGAAGCAGGGATTGAAAAACTTCAAAAAGAAGATCTTGATTTGAATCTTTTTGACACTTGCGTAGTTTCTCCAGGTGTTCCAAATTCCCATTTAATTTTTCAATTAGCAAAAAATTCTTCATGCGAAATAATTAGTGAAATTGAACTGGGTTTTCGGTATTTAGATGCTCCTTGTATTGCAGTGACTGGGACAAATGGGAAAACCACTATGACTGAATTGATCACATATGTTTTGAATATGTTTGGCATGCCTGCTGTATCTTTGGGTAATATTGGAAAAACATTAACTTCTCATTTGATGAAAAAAGAAAAAAAGATTGTTGTCTTGGAATTAAGTTCCTATCAACTTGAGAAAACTTTTTCTAAAAAAATTGATTTTGCCCTATTGCTAAATATTACTCCTGATCATTTGAATCGTTATACTTCATTTCAATCTTATGCTGAAGCAAAATTAAGATTATTGGATCTGATGAAAGATCCTAAAAATTTGTTTGTGGATAATAACACAGCTGAGAACTTTCAGTTAAATGATGCTGCATGTTCCATTGTGGATGGTGAAAAGGAGATTGATTTCCTTGTTCCTCTTTTAAAACATTTTGGCGTTGGTCAAGAGCAGATTCAAACGGCTTTAAAAAGTTTTAAAAAACCTTCTCATCGTATCGAACATGTCGATTTTTATTTAGGAGCTCGTTGGATTAATGATAGTAAGTCAACTAATCCAGCTTCCACATTATTTGCTCTTAAAGAGTGTTTTTCTCCGATTATTTTGATTGCAGGCGGTGATGATAAAAAATTGGATTATTCCGTATGGAATCATCCCGATTTTAATAAGGTGAAGAAAGTTATTCTAATGGGTAAGGGAGGGCAGAAAATTAAAAGTCAGCTCAATCATTATGATATGGTTGAAGCAACTGATCTTTTGGATGCTGTAAAAAAAGCTTCAACTTTTGCTGTAAAAGATGATACAGTTCTTTTATCTCCTGGTTGTTCAAGTTTGGATGATTTTGCAAATTATGAAGAGAGGGGGAACCTATTTAAACAATACGTAAGAGAGTTAAAAAAGGAGCTTGTATGAGCAAAAGAGATGTAATTGTAGCTTCCGCATTAATAAATGCATGTCTTCTTGCCGGACTTTTTGTTTTTGCTATCACTTCAAAGGAAAAAGTGTTGGAAGAATCTTCTTATTTAGCGGCTCAACACCTTCAAGCAGAACCTATCATACCTACTAAAGAAGTAGTTCATATGGCAATTGATTTGCCTGAAGAAAAAATTATTGTTGAAGAAGAAATAGCACATGTTTTGCCTCCTGTGATTGAAGAAAAAATCGTTGAAAAGGAAACTGAAATTTTAAAAGAACATGTTGTAAAGAAAGGGGATTCTTTGGATCTCATCGCGAAAAGAAATAAAACAACTGTTGAAAAAATTATGCAGTTGAATCAGCTTTCTACATCACTTTTACAGATTAATCAGAAATTAAAATTACCTGAGCCTGCCGAAATTGTTGCTGTCAAAGAAACAGCTGTGCAGAAACCTCAACAAGAAGAGAAATATTATACGGTTAAATGTGGCGATAATCCTTGGACTATTGCAATGAAGCATCATCTGCGAGTTGAAGAGCTTTTGAAATTGAATAACTTGGATCAGAAGAAGGCTCGTCGGATAAAACCCGGTGATAAATTGCGAATTCGATAAGATGAATAAAACTTCATTTGTAGTTATCCTCGCTGTCGGTATTTTACTTTCTTTTGGGTTTGTGATGGTATTCAATACCTCGAGTGCTGAGGTTTTGGATCGTTTGCTTGAAATAGATACTCATGCAGCCTTTTTTAAACAGGTGCTTTTCGCAATGTTAGGCTTCTTTCTAGGCCTTTTTGTTTGGAAAATTGGTTATAAAGCTATTTTTCGTTTAAGTCCTTGGCTGATGCTTTTTGTTTCAATTATGTTGATTTTAGTTTTTATCCCAGGAATAGGTCAGCAACTCAATGGAGCTAAAAGATGGATTCGTTTTGGCGGATTTACGATTCAGCCATCGGAGATGGCAAAATTTATTATCCCTTTTTATTTTGCAAATCGATTAAGTGAAGTTCCCATTCAAAGTGTGAATTTTAAGTTTTTACTGAAAATACTTTTTACAATTGGAGTGACTCTTTCTTTGATCTTATTTGAACCTGATAATGGTACTTGTATTATCATTATGTCGACTTTAGTAATGCTTTTTTTCCTAATGAGAGTCAAATTTATTTACTGGGCTCTTCCTTTGTTGTGTTTAACAACGGTCGGTTCTATCGCCGGATATAATATGCCTCATGTAAGGTCAAGAATTCGTGTTTATCTGCATCCAGAAGAAGATATTTTAGGAAAAGGGCATCAGCCATATCAAGCAAAAATTGCGGCAGGATCTGGAAGAGGGATTGGAAAAGGGCTTGGGCAAAGTCTTCAAAAATTGAATTATCTGCCGGAAGCTAGAAGTGATTATATTGCGGCAATATTTGCAGAAGAATTTGGCTTTTTGGGAATTTCTTTTATGATTATTCTCTACATGATTATTGCGGGAGGCGGCTTTTATATAGCTGTTAAAGCAAGAGAAATCGAAGGTTTTTATTTAGCGACCATCATTACTTTTCTAATTACTTTTCAAGGCTTTTTGAATTTAGGTGTAGTATCTGGTCTTTTACCAAGTAAGGGAGTAACTCTTCCTTTCTTTTCCCAAGGAGGAACTTCCTTGATTGTGAATATTATGGCGATTTTTTTACTTATTCAGGTGGCATATGAAAAAGAAAAAAGCAAGGCAACCGCTTAAAGTTGTAATTGCTGCCGGAGGTACCGGTGGACATCTTTTGCCTGCACAGATGCTTGCAAAAGATTTGATGGAAAAAGAGAAAGCAACGGTTGTTTTGATTGGTAAGGGGATTAAAGGGCGTAGTTGTTTTTATTATGATATTCCCTACTATGAAATTACCTCTTCTCCTTTGAAAAAGAAAAAGCCATTTACGACGGGATTTTTGATTTTGAAAGGGATTTTTCAAAGTTTGAGACTTTTGAAAAAAATCGATCCTCATGTCGTTGTCGGATTTGGAAGTTATCATAGCTTTCCAATAAAAGTTGCAGCAAAGATTTTTCGCATTCCTTTGGTTCTTTTTGAATCAAATGCCGTGATGGGTAAGGTGAATAGGCTCTTTCATAAAACAGCTAAAAAAGTGGCCTTGCAGCTTCCTTTGGAAAGACCCTATGCAAATCATGTGTTTACGCCATTTTTGCCTTGGAACCAAAAACAAAATTTAGTCCCTGATTATGCTTCTTTAAATCTTGAAAAAGATCTATTTACTTTTTTAGTTTTTGGTGGCTCTCAAGGCTCTTGTGCTATTAATCAAGCTTTTATAAATGTTGTAAAAAATAGATCTTTTTCAAAACCTTTTCAGGTGATTCACCTTTTAGGCAAAGAGGAAAATGTAGAAGATATAAAAAATTTATATGAAGAAAAGAAAGTTCCTTGTTATGTAGTAGATTTTTATCAAAATATGAGTGAGCTTTATTTGGTTGCAGATCTTGCCATCTGTCGGGCGGGAGCGGCGACTATCGGAGAGCTTTTATCCTATTTGGTGCCGGCAATTTTAATTCCATTTCCAAAAGCTTCTGAGCAGCATCAGATGAAAAATGCTGAACTTTTTTCTAAAAGCATCTTAGGTGGAGAGCTTATTGAAGAAAAAAATCTAACAGAAGAACTTCTTTTCCAATCGATTGAAAAAATGCAAAAGGATCTTGATTCATATAAACAAAATATTGCAAATTTTCACGAAGAAAAAAAACGGCAAGGGCCAAAGGCTCTTTATGAAATTGTGAAACAAGTTGGGGTGGGGCTTTGAATTATCATTTTATTGGTATCGGTGGAATCGGCATGAGTGCTTTAGCAAAAATTTTAATAGAGCAAGGCCATGTTGTTCAAGGAACGGATTTGAAAAATTCAAAGCTTGTACAAGCCTTGATAACAAGAGGAGCAAAAGTTCATCTTGCCCATGATAGTAGTTTCTTAGAAGAAGGTATGCAGGTCATTTATTCATCGGCTGTGAAAAAAGAAAATCCGGAATATGCTTATGCGATTCAAAATAATCATTCATTGAAACACAGATCTGATCTTTTATGTGAGCTTTTGAAAGATTCAAAAAGCCTTTTGGTAGCTGGAACACATGGAAAAACAACGACAACAGCTCTACTTTCTCATGTCTTTAAAGAGTGTGGTAAAAATCCTACGTATGCCTGTGGAGGAGTTTTAAAAAATTATCAGACAAATGCTGAATTTGGTATGAGCGATTATTTTGTTGCCGAGGCAGATGAAAGCGATGGTTCTTTTTTGAAAATGAATCCCTCAATGGCGATTATTACAAATGTGGATGAAGATCATGTGGATTATTGGGAAAGTTTTGAAACTTTGAAAAAAAGTTTTAAGCTGTTTGCAAATAAAAGTGAAAAAGTCTATTTCTGCTTAGATGATCCAAATCTTCAAATGATGGATATAGAAGGTATTTCATACGGATTTTCTGATAAGACAGATATTCAAGCATTCAATATTTGTGAAAAAGATAATGGAATGCTTTTTTCGATTAGGCTTTTTGATCAAATTTTTCATGAAATATTTATTCCACTAATAGGACAGTATAATGTTTTGAACTCCTTACCTGTTATTGCTATTGCGTATGGAGAAAAGATATCGATGTTGCAAATACAAAAAGCTTTGAAAACTTTTTCAGGTGTTCAAAAAAGAATGGACCTGATTGCTCAGTGTCATCAAGTTGATTTTATCGATGATTATGCGCATCATCCTAAAGAGATTGAAGTGACGGTGAAAGCACTTAGAAAAAAAGTTAGGGAAAGAAGAATTGTTGCTCTTTTTGAGCCACATAGGTATTCACGCTTTGATCGTTTTTTTGATGATTATTGCAAGGCATTGCAAGAGGCGGATTTTGTTATTGCAACAGATGTTTATAATGCAGGAGGGGAGTCTCCAGGATTTAAATCGCTTGATGATCTAGTATCTTGTTTGAAAGGGAAAGCAAAATATTATCCAAAAGAAGAAATTGAAAATGCTTTTGTTGAAATAGAGCCATACGATGTTGTGATCTCTTTAGGAGCTGGAGGCAGTAGTTCTTATTTAGAAAGGCTTTCCAATCATTTTGAAAAGAATTTTCAAAAAAAGAATCTTCTTCTTTTGTATGGGGGGCAGTCTCCTGAACATGATATTTCCATAAAATCTTGCGAAAATATTTATCAAAATCTGGATTCTGAAATTTATGAGATCACTTGTTTGAAAATATTGAAAAATGGACAGTTTGAAATTGAAGATTCCAAAAAGCTTTTTGAAATACTTGAAAATGTTGATTTATGTTTTCCAATTTTTCATGGTTTAAAAGGGGAAGATGGAATGGTGCAAGGCTTTTTAGAGACTTTGCAAATTCCGTATGTGGGAGCTCATTATGCAAGTTTGGCGCTTGCAATGAATAAAATGCAGACAAAGCAGATTTGTCAAGCATACGGTATTGCTATTGCTCCATTTTGTTTTTTTGATAAAAATGATTGGTCTGAACAATCTATTGAATCTATAGAGCAAAAACTGCAATATCCTCTTTTTGTGAAACCGAATCAATTAGGTTCGAGTATTGGTATTTCAAAAGTGGTCAATAGGGAAGAGCTTGTTGAAGCAGTTCGTTATGCATTTGATTTTGATAATCAGATTTTGATTGAACAGGAAGTTGTTGGAAGAGAAATCGAATTTGGAGTGATCGGTGCTGAATATCTTCAAGTTAGTTTGCCAGGTGAAATTTTAAAGGAAAATGGCTCTTTTTATGATTATCAAGGGAAATATGGGCAACATGCATGTAAAAATATTGTGCCAGCTCCTTTAGAGGAAGAAGCTTTTCAACAAGGTAGAAAGATTGTTGAAACAATTTATAAGGTATTGAATCTTTCAGCTTTTGCAAGAGTGGATTTATTTTATAATGAAGATAAGAAGTTGTGGGTCCTAAATGAAGTCAATGCCATTCCAGGATTTACTGCAACTAGCATGTTTCAAAAGATGTTTGAAAAAAATGGATATTCATTTAAATCCCTTTTAGATGAAGTGATTATTTCAAGTTTTTGTCGTATGCGAAAAGAGGTTAAATAAATGAGCTTTAAAAAAGGGCTTTTTTATATTTTTTTATCGATTCTATTAATCTCCGGCACCTGTTTTTCAGCCTTTTTTTTATATCGTTATTATCAACATCAAAGATTGAAGCAACCTCAATATTTGGTGAATATGATCATTCAAAAACCTCTTTCCAAAGCCAAACTGCCTGTTGGAGTTCTTTGTAAAATGCTGGGTCTTGAACCTCATAAGACTCATTATGATTATGTGGATTGTCAAAAGCTTTCTGAAAAGCTTTTAGAGGTTCCTGGAATGGAATATGCGGAGGTGATGAAAAGATCTCCCAATAAGATTATTGTGAAGTACTTTTTCAAAGAACCTGTTGCTTTATTGATCGATTATGAAAATACATGTGTGGATTCCAAAGGGTATATTTTTCCAAATTATTTTAATTTTGATCTGCCAAAAATACATTCTCAAGAAAAAGAAGATTTCCTGTGGGGAGAAAAAATCGATGGTAAAATGATAAAAACTGCTCTTGAGATCTTGTCTGCATTAAAAGAGAGATTAGGGGATAGTTTGAAAATTTTGATGATAGATGTATCAAAGATGCATAGGAAAAGTTATGGGCAAAGGGAAATTGTGATTCATTTTGAGGACTCATTGAAAAATCAATTTGTATTTCCTATGTATGTACGTTTAAGTTGTCAAAATATTTATGAGCAGCTTGGGAATTTTTTAGCTCTTTATGATAAAATGCAAAAAGACTACTTAAAACAAGTTGAAAACTTTCCTAAAACAAGTCAGAAAACATATTTTCAAACAAAGGTGATTGATTTAAGAATTGCAAAGCAAGGATTGATTCAATCTGTTTTTTAAACTTTATTGATTTCTTTGATTAAATTTTCTAGATCGTGAAGTAACGCGATAGCATCTATGGTTTCAAAGCTATTGCTCTGGATTAGGGCTTTATTCTCCCTAAGAATTTGAGAGGCCTTGCGGATATAAATATTGGAAAGACTTTTTCTTTCAATGATTTGGGTGAGTAAATCTAATTGAGTTGCAATTGCATTTGTTTTTTCATTTTTGAGGTGAGTTAAAAGAATGAGCCATTCTTTTATATGGATCAATAATTGAGTTTTAGGTTCTTGTGCCCATTGTTCTAGAATCGCTTCAATTCTTGAAATGATCTCTTTGGATGATAGCCCCTCTTCATGAATTCTATGATTTAAATCTTCAATTTGTTCTGTTCCTGCAATAAGTTGTTCATCCGATAATATTTTGGAATGCGCGATAGCGGAAATAATATTTATAAGACTGGGGGGGATTTTTTGATTTAATGAACCACTATTTTGAAATCCACCAATAAAGGTAATATCTTGTACAAGTTTGTCCGTTGCTTTTGAAAAAGCAAATCTGTTTTTATTATAATCAGAGTTTGTAGAATTTAAATTGTTTATTTTTTTCATTATTGTATAATAATAGTCTTCTTTATTTTATTATAGTTATTTTTTTAATTTAAATAAATATTTTGATTTATTAAAATTAGATGTTTTATTTCTTATCTGATTCTTTTTAAGAGGTTTAAGGTTTTTTGGATTATTTTTCTCTAGAGGAATATTCCTATGTTTTCTTAAGATTGAGTTATTAAATTATGT
>ERZ795053.3416-NODE-3416-length-18071-cov-21.894372_pt1 | contig 18071 bp, 16 predicted proteins | sample MGYA00375137_ERZ795053 | MGnify/ENA primary metagenome ERZ795053 (study PRJEB30182, sample SAMN05720284) | activated sludge metagenome | isolation source: Anaerobic digester | place: Hong Kong | collected 2014-12-17 ...
CCCCGCCGATCTCCAACGCCCGTACCGATCTCCAACGTACGTACCCAACTCTCACCCCTGCGGGCCAGCGCGGCGCCCGACTGCCCCCTATTGAGCTACGCGGTCATTCCGCAGGCCCATGAGGTCCAGGTAAGCAACCACCTCCGGCATTTCACGCAGCAGGGACGTAACCGTCAAGCCACAGAGACTCTCCGCTGGGGTGAACAACCAGATCTCGGCCAACCGTCGACCTATGACAGACCGTCGTGACCCTGCTCGGCCTTGGGATCGCGGGACATGAAGTTGCGGAGCATTTCGCGCGGTGCCATCCCGTGATGGACGACCTGGACAACCTGATCGGTGATGGGCATGTCGACACCGTTGCGAGTGGCCAGGTCCAGGATGGACTGACAACTCTTGACACCCTCACAGGTCTGCTTGGTCTTCGCGATCGTCTGGTCGACTGTGAGCCCGCGTCCCAGGTTCTCCCCGAACGTGCGGTTGCGCGACAGCGGCGAGGTGCAGGTGGCGATCAGATCCCCGATCCCAGCCAGACCCAGGAACGTCATCGGGTTGGCACCCAGTGCGGCCCCGAGCCGTGACATCTCCGCCAGTCCGCGCGTGATCAGCGAGGCTTGCGCATTCTCGCCGAAGCCCAGACCGAACGCCATCCCGTTTGCCAGGGCGATGACGTTCTTCACCGCACCTCCGAGTTCGGTGCCGACGATGTCGGTGGTGTAGTACGGCCGGAAATACGCCGTCGTCGTGGCCTCGGCCAGCTTCTGGGCACGACTCTCGTCGGAACACGCGACCGTCGTAGCGGCGGGCTGGCGTTGAACGACTTCACGGGCAAGGTTGGGACCCGACACCACCGCGACCTGCGAACCGGGGAAGCCGGTGACCTCCGCGATCACCTCGGACATGCGCATGACCGTGCCCAGCTCGATGCCCTTCATCAGGCTGACCAGTGTGGCATCTGGATTGATCTCCTCTTTCCACGCCGACAGGTTGTCGCGCAGAGTCTGCGAGGGGATCGCGAGCACCACGATCTCGGCTCCCCGCAGAACCTCGCTCACACTCTGGCTGGCCCACATGGTGGGTGGGAGCTCAATCCCCTCGTGGTACAGCGAGTTGACGTGGCGATGGTTGATGTCCTCAACCACCTCCGGTTCGCGGGCCCACATCGCGACATCGCCGCCGGCGTCAGCCAGCACCATTCCGAAACCGGTCCCCCATGACCCGCTACCCATCACGGCTATACGTGGCATTCACTGCTCCTCTTGTGTGGTGTTCGCCTCGCGCCAGGACCGAAAGTCCAGACGTTCCGGCGGCGAGGACTCTCCTCGGATGTGCTCAAGCTGTTCAGTCACGGCGTCCATGATGCGGTCGGTCGCCTGCGCCAAAAGGGCGGCGTTGATCTCGCGACCCCGCAGATCGTCGAGGTCCACCGGAGGCCCCACCCGCATGTGCATGGTCTTCGGCGGCAGCACGTTGAACTCCTTGACGTAAGGGCGCATGACTCGTTGTGGACCCCACTGTGCCACCGGAACCACCGGGACGTTGCCCAGAAGTGCAATGCGGGCCGCCCCGGTCTTTGCGCTCATCGGCCACAGTTCGGGGTCCCGGGTGATCGTGCCCTCGGGATAGACCACGACCGCCTCGCCAGCCTCGACGGCCGCCACAGCAGCACGCACGGAGTCTGCGGCCCCATCGGTGTCCCGGTAGACCGGGATCTGTCCGCAGTTGAGCAGGAGCTGTCCGACCAACGGGACCTTGAAGACAGACTCCTTGCCCAGGAAGCGCGGCGGCCGGCCGTTGTCCCACAACAGATGAGCCATGGGCAACGGGTCGAACCATGAAAGATGGTTCGCGGCGACGACCAAGCCGTCGCTGGGCGGATACTCCTGGCGAAGCCACTGCGACCCCTGCCAATCGCGTCGGGTGAAAACCGTCAACGGAGGTTTCAGCACGGACACGGCGAACCGGAAGGACAGCCCGAGGTGTTCAGGTCCGTGTCTGGAAAGCATAGGGCCGATCATTGCGCGGCTGACTGCCCAATGTCGAGTCCATGTGAGGATGCAGGTGTGTTTGTGTTCGTACTGCCGGTCAAGAGCCTCGATACCGGGAAATCACGACTTCAGGCGGCCCCCCGTGATCGTGCTGAACTCATCCGGGCCATGCTTCTGGACACCCTGGATGCGGTCCTCGAATGCGATCTGGGACCTGTGGTCGTGGTCAGCCCCGACTCTGAGGTCAAGGACCTGGCCGCGCGCAACGGGGCACGGGCGATGCACCACGGGGGCAGCCTCAACGAAGCGGTGGCCGCGGCCAGTGAAGGTCCCACCGCGGCGATTCTGCCGGACCTGCCCGCTGTGCGAGCAGATGACATACGCGCAGTACTGACGGGGGCTCCAAAGGGCTATGTCGCCGACTGGTCAGGAACTGGTACCACCATGCTGTTCGGCCAGACCGTGGTGCCGCATTTCGGACCGGACTCGGCACGTAAGCATGAGAGTGCGGGGTATCCGCGCATCACCGGCGCGGCTCGCGCACTGACCGCCGACGTCGACACCCGTGAAGACCTCGAGCGGGCTCGGGGACTCGGTCTGGGGCCACGGACTGCCGCCTGGCTCGATCGGATGGCGCGTACCGCCTGAGCATCGGACGTGCGAAAGGGGCCGACTCTCTCGTGCTGAGTAGTCGGCCCCTTTCGGCGTGCTACTTCTTGGCCGGCGCCTTTTTCGCCGGTGCCTTCTTCGCGGGCGCCTTCTTCGCAGCCGGAGCCTTCTTCGCGGGCGCCTTCTTGGCTGGGGCCTTCTTCGCGGCCGGTGCTTTCTTGGCTGGCGCCTTCTTCGCAGCCGGAGCCTTCTTCGCAGGTGCCTTCTTGGCTACTGGTGCCTTCTTCGCGACGGGGGCCTTCTTGGCCACCGACTTGGCGGTCGTCTTGGCCGCGGCGGCTGTGGTCTTCGCAGCCGTTGTGGTCTTCTTGGCAGCACTCGCGGTCTTGGCCGGAGCCTTCTTCGCGGCGGCCGCGGTCTTGGCCGGGGCCTTCTTCGCCGAAGCAGAGGCCTTCTTCATCGCAGCCCGAGGGTTCTCCACGAACTTGCGGAACTCGGCGCCGGGCTTGAACTTGGGCACCGACTTGGCCTTGACCTTGATGACACTGCCGTCAAGCGGGTTGCGCGCGGTGCGGGCGTTTCGCTGGATCTTCTCGAAAATCCCGAAGCCACTGATGGCGACGCGCTCACCTTTCGCGACCTCGCTCTTGATGGTCTCGAGGACGGCCTCGACGGCCTCCGCGGCATCTTTGCGGCTGGTCTTGATGGCGTCTTCTGCCTCCTTGCGGCTGTCCTGAAGACGCTGCGCGACCTTCTCGATGAGTTCTGACTTGTTCACGTGCTTCCTCCGTTTGGACTCTGCTGTGATTCGCACAGTAGATGTCCGCTGTTTGGCGGTGTGGGCGCCACGCCGTGTGCACTTGTCGTAGCAGCCCGTGATTGGGTGCCTTGACACTACCCATCGACAGACGGATTCGCAGCAAAGACGGGCGATTTCTGCCTTCGGTGCCCGGCTTGCGGCCTCTTTCGAGCCACCCACCGGAACACGTGGTGTCAGGAATCGGGGATTCCACCCGACGAGGTGAGCCGGCAAGCGGTCAGAATCCTAGGACTCACGGGCTGCGAACTCCCCGGTCAGCCAGCCCGATGGGCCCGGGAAGCGGCGGAAGTTCCCAACTACGCGGTAGTCGGCAGGATCGACGGACGGTCTCGTTCGAACCGGGTGATCGCGTCGGCGTGCTGCATCGTGATCCCGATGTCGTCGAGCCCTTCCAGCAGCCGCCACCGGACGTAGTCGTCGATCACGAAATCGGCCACGATGTCCCCTGCGCGGATCTGTTTGGCCTCAAGGTCGACCACGACCTCCGTCTGCGGGTCCTGACCCAGCAACTCCCAGAGCCGGTCGACCACTGATTGCTCGACCTCAGCGGTGACCAGTCCGCCCTTACCGGCGTTGCCGCGGAAAATATCGGCGAACCTTGACGAAACCACGACCTTGAACCCGTAGTCGCTCAGCGCCCATACCGCGTGTTCGCGGGAAGAACCGGTACCGAAGTCGGGCCCGGCAATCAGGATCGATGCGTTCGTGTACACCGGATGGTTGAGCACGAAGTCCGGGTCCTGGCGCCACGCAGAAAACAACGCGTCCTCGTAGCCGGTCCGCGTGATCCGTTTGAGGTACTCGGCCGGGATGATCTGGTCGGTGTCCACATTGGAGTGGCGCAACGGTGCGGCGATACCGCGGTGGGTGGTGAACTTGTCCATCTCAGACCTCCACGAGTTCGCTGGGTGCCGGCAGATCGTTGGGCTCGGCCAGGTGGCCGGCCACCGCGGTCGCGGCCGCCACCTGCGGGGAGACCAGATGTGTCCGACCGCCCGGGCCCTGCCGGCCTTCGAAGTTGCGGTTCGAGGTCGAAGCACTGCGCTCCTGCGGACGAAGCTTGTCCGGGTTCATGGCCAGACACATCGAGCACCCCGCATTGCGCCATTGCGCGCCGGCCCGGGTGAAGACCGTGTCCAGGCCTTCGGCCTGCGCCTGCAAACGGACTTTCACCGAGCCGGGCACGACCAGCATCGTCACCGAGTCGGCGACCTTGCGGCCCCGCAGGATGTCCGCGGCCGCTCGCAGATCCTCGATCCGCCCGTTGGTACAGGAACCGAGGAACACCGTGTCGACGGGGATTTCCTTCAGCGGCGTTCCCGCCTGCAGTCCCATGTAGTCCAGCGCCTTGCGCGCGGCCTGCTGGGCCGCCGGATCGTCGAAGTCCTCCGGGGCGGGCACCGATGCGCGCAGCGGAAGCCCCTGGCCCGGGTTCGTCCCCCAGGTCACGTACGGGCTCAGACCAGCGGCGTCGATCGTCACCTCCTTGTCGAAGGTCGCATCCGCATCGGTGACCAGGGTGCGCCAGTAATCGACGGCCGCGTCGAAGTCCGCGGGGGCGCGCTGCTTGCCCCGCAAGTACTCGAACGTCGTCTCATCGGGACCGATCATCCCGGCCCGGGCGCCCGCTTCGATGCTCATGTTGCAGATCGTCATGCGCTGCTCCATGCTCAACGCCTCGATGGCCGGCCCGCGATACTCGATGACGTACCCCTGACCCCCACCGGTGCCGATCTGGGCGATGATCGCGAGGATCAGGTCTTTTGCGGTGACACCCTCGGGCAGATGACCCTCGACGTTCACCGCCATCGTCTTGAACGGCTTCAACGGCAGGGTCTGCGTGGCCAGGACGTGCTCCACCTCGCTGGTGCCGATGCCGAAGGCCAGTGCCCCGAATGCTCCGTGAGTCGATGTGTGGCTGTCTCCGCACACCACCGTCATACCCGGCTGGGTCAGACCCAACTGCGGGCCCACGACGTGCACAATCCCCTGATCTGCGTCGCCCAGGGGGCGGATCGGCACCCCGAACTCCGCGCAGTTGGTGCGCAACGCCTCCACTTGGGCACGCGAAATGGGGTCCGCGATCGGCTTGTCGATATCCAGGGTGGGAACGTTGTGATCCTCGGTGGCCAGCGTCAGATCCGGCCTGCGCACGCCGCGGCCGGTGGCCCGCAGTCCGTCGAAGGCCTGTGGACTGGTCACCTCGTGGATCAAGTGCAGGTCGATGTAGAGCAGGTCCGGCTCACCCTCGGCACTGCGCACGACATGCGCGTCCCATACCTTCTCCGAAAGTGTCTTGGACATGCCCACCATCCCTTGTGTCCCACATTGTGGGATCGTAGTATCACCTTATGGAAAAGGCTAACACGGTCGGGACGCTGGTCAAGGCAGGGGCGATCCTGGACGCGCTGGAGGTCGGACCGCAGGATCTGAACGATCTCTCGGTTCTGACCGGACAGCCGCGCGCGACGTGCCACCGACTGGCATCCGCGCTGGTCGGCCTTCGCTGGGTCGACAAAGATGACAGCGGCCGGTACACGATCGGTCCCCGGCTGCACGAACTCAGCGCGGCCAGCAGTGGCGACCGCCTGCGGACCGTGGCACTGCCGACTCTGCGCAGACTGCGCGACGACACCGGGGAGAGCGCACAGATCTATCGGCGCAAGGGCAACCGGCGCCTGTGCGTGGCCAGTGTGGAACCGGCAACCGGGTTGCGCGACACCGTCCCGGAGGGCGCAGTCCTCACGATGTCGGCCGGCTCCGCCGCACAAGTCCTCGCAGCGTGGTCGGACGGCCCGTCCGCTTTCGACGCCAAGGCTCTCAACGCGGTGCGCAACCGCGGCTGGGCGGACAGTGTGGCCGAGCGCGAGTCCGGTGTCGCCAGCGTCTCGGCGCCGGTTCTCTCCGGCGGACGTGTGATCGCCGCGGTGAGCATCTCCGGGCCGATCGACCGTCTGACCAAACGCCCCGGTCAGCGATTCGGCACCCGGGTCCGGGCTGCTGCCGCGGAGGTGGAACGCGAACTCGACGCCTGATCGGCGATGTGCTTCACTGCATGCCGGCCCAATGCCGAACGGTGACTCCAAGACTGTGCAGAGTTTCGGCGGTTACGCCCTCCGGATCAAAGACGATCTGACAGCCGTCTCGCAGGACGCGTGCGGTTCCAGGATCAACTGGCGTCCCGAGCCAGGACAACGCCACGATTCCCAGATCGATGTCCAGCCCGGTCGGGGTCCGAAACCTCCGCTCCCGTAGGCGGCCCCAGTCCCGCTCCCGGACCGGCGCAGCGTGCACGCCCACCGCTGCCGACACGCAGTCGATGTCTGGTAGCAATCGCTTCGGGGCGGACGCCACGATCACCAGATCCAGGTCGCTGGACATGCGCGGTCGTCCAGCAGCGTACGAGCCCACGACCGCCACCGCATGGACCTGCTCGTCCGTGACCGCCCACGCATGTACTGCCGCCACGATGCGATCAACCTCACGCAGGCGTTCGGCTCCAACCATTCTTTGAATCTAGATCGATCACCGACCATGAAAGAAGACCCAGGTCGAGGACCTGGGTCTTCTTCTTGTAGCCCCGACGGGATTCGAACCCGCGCTACCGCCTTGAGAGGGCGGCGTGCTAGGCCACTACACAACGGGGCCGGGTGAGATGCGCAAGCGTCTCGCTGGGGTACCAGGACTCGAACCTAGACTAACTGGACCAGAACCAGTCGGGCTGCCAATTACCCCATACCCCAAGGGTTGTTGTGTCGCTGGAAAAAGCAACCGTTACAGCATACCCAGCCGATCCCATCGGTGAAACGCCCGGTGCGCCAGACCGACCATGACGTGCGCCACATCTGCGCGCCTGGCAGGTTGCGCCCACCCAAACCTGACCTCCGTTCGAGATGCCTGGTGCCCCCGCCGTGAGGATAATGCGTGGTGTCTACCTGGAGGGGGAACGTGCACACCTCGCTGGCCACCTGGAGTCCTCATGAGGGCTGGTCGAAGGATCTGCGCACCGTTCCCGCCCGACCCGGTTCGACCGTGGCACTGGCTTTCTCCGATCCCACGGTCGACACCTCCGAGGCCTTGCAGCAGTTGCGCGCCCAGGTGCCGGCTACCGTCATCGGCTGCTCGACGGCAGGGCAGATCCTCGGTCCACGCGTGGACCCCGCTCCTTTGGTGGTGGCCATCACCGCCTTCGACACCGCCCGCGTCGTCGGCGCCTGCACCCCCGCGGACGGGCGCACGGCAGAGGACGTGGGTGCGGTTGTCGGCCGGGAGCTGACCAGCGCAGCGCACGGCGAACACATCGCCGGGGTGATGGTCTTCGCGGGCGGATTGACGATCAACGGAAGCGCTTTGGTCAACGGCCTGCTCCGGCACCTGCCGCCGGGCACGCCGGTCTCAGGTGGGCTTGCCGCCGACGGTCCCCGGTTCGAGCGCACATGGGTGCATTTCGACGGGCATACCGGCGAGGACTGCGTGGCCGCCTTCGCAGTGCTCGGGCAGGCCGTCAGCTTTGGACACGGATCGCAGGGCGGATGGGATGGATTCGGCCCTCGCCGGACCATCACCGCAAGCGAAGGCAACGTGCTGTACGAACTCGACGGTCAACCGGCGCTGGCGCTGTACAAGCAGTATCTGGGCGACAGGGCCGACGAGTTGCCGTCGGCCGCTCTGCTGTTCCCGCTCACTGTATGGTCCGAAAACGCCAGTAGCGGACTGGTGCGCACGGTCCTTTCCGTGGACGAGCAGACGCAGTCCATGACATTCGCCGGCGACGTTCCCCAGGGATGGTCCGCGCGTCTGATGTGGACCAGTCTCGAGCGCCTCACCGAAGGCGCCACCGAAGCGGCTCAGGCGTGTCACGACGACCCCGCGCAGTTGGCCGTGGCCGTGTCCTGCGTGGGCCGGCGACTGGTGATGGGGGCGCGGGCCGAGGAGGAAGTGGAAGCGGTCCTGGACGTTCTCGGCAGAAGTGCGCCCATGATCGGTTTCTACAGCTACGGAGAGATCGCCCCCAAGGACGGTCTGTGCTCCCTGCACAACCAGACCATGACCATCACCACCATCTCCGAGCAGATACCTGCGCCATGAACGCGTCGCCGTGGCATCGCACCCTCCTGCGACAGATGGCGCGCACCGGGCTCATTCCCGACGATGTGACCGACGAGCGGTTCGCCGCACTTCTGCAGCGGGTCTCACTGTCCTACGACGACGCTGACAAACAGCGCTATCTGCACGATCGGGCTTTCAGCCTGGCGTCCCAGGAGATGCAGGACCTCTACGACAGGTTGCAGGAGGCCTCGCAATCGGAAGCGACTGTCCAGCGCGACCGTCTGAAGGCTGTCTTCGACACCGCCGCCACGGGACTGATCGTGCTCGAGGACAACGGACAGATCTTCGATCTGAACCCGGTGGCGGAAATGATCCTGGGTCTGGATCACGACACCCAGGTCGCGGAGCCGATCGGGTCGGTTCTGGTCACCGCCGACCCCGAGGACCCCAGCACCGTCGACCTGCAACACGCAATCGCCACGGGCGAGAACTGGCGTTGCTCTGACGTGCTGCTGATGACGCGTACTGGAACCTTGAGCGCTTCGCTGCTCTTCCGGCCCATGGCCAGCGGCGGCGGCGTGCTCGCCATCGAGGACATCACCGAACGCAAGAAGGCGCAGGCGGAACTAATATGGCGTGCCAACCATGACAGCCTCACGGGCCTGCAGAATCGCGCCTCCCTGGTCGATCAGATCAATCGTGGGCTGCAGCGCGCCCGCCGTTACGGCACATCCGTGGCGGTTCTGTTCATCGACTTGGACCGGTTCAAGCGGGTCAATGACACGCTGGGGCACGCCGCCGGTGACGTGTTGTTGGTCGAATGCGCCCGTCGTATCGGCTCTGCGATCCGGGAGGTCGACACCATCGCCAGGATAGGCGGTGATGAGTTCGTGGTCTTGTGCGAGAACCTCACCACCGACTCGGCCGCCCGCGAGCGCGACACTCGCGAGATCGCCACCCGCATCATCAAAGCGGTCGACGAGCCGTTCATGCTGGACGGCACGCCCGCCTACGTCGAGGCCAGCATCGGCATCACCTTCTCGCAGGGCTCTCCGGTCGGTCCCGACACGCTGCTGCGGGATGCTGACATCGCGCTGTACGAGGCCAAGCAGTCCGGCGGATCGGCGCTGGCCTTCTACGACGATTCGATGATCGACCGCATGCAGTACGCCCTGGAACTGGAACGGCAACTGCGCCGGGCGCTGCCGACCGACGAACTGTGGATGGCCTATCAACCCATCTTGGCGCTGGACGGCGACAACGTCATCGGGTACGAGGCGCTGGCCCGATGGAACTCCCCGCAGGGCCCGATCGGGCCTGAGGAGTTCATCGCGACCGCGGAGACCGCGGGCCTGCTCAACGACTTGGGCAGGCGGTTGATCCGCCGGTCCCTGCACTTCTTGAAAGATCTTCCCGGCGACTTGCGCTTGTTCATCAACATGTCACCGAGCCAGATCGCAGCCGATGGCATCATCGAATGGTTCGATGAGGCGCTCGAAGACACCGGCGCGGATCCACGACGTCTGGTCATCGAGATCACCGAGACCGCCGCCCTGGCGGACTTCCGAATCGGTCAGCGTCTGGCCGAGTTCCAGTCTCGCGGCATCGCTATCGCCCTGGATGACTTCGGATCAGGGCATTCCTCCCTGTCGAGTCTGCGCACCCTGCCGCTGAACCTGATCAAACTCGATCGGTCCTTCCTGAACTCGACGGTCGACGACCCACGCGCCGAATCGCTGGCCCGCATGCTGTGCGATTTGGGCCACGCGTTGGGAATCAGCATCGTCGCCGAAGGCATCGAGGACGACGACCAGCGCCGGTTCGCCCAGGACATGGGATGCCAGTACGGGCAGGGCATCCTGCTCGGACCGCCGACCACGGCCGACCAAGCCCTGGAGCATGCCGCGCGGCACGTGTGAAGCCAGGCCGTTCGGATTCTGCGGGCCTGGATGCCATCCCGACGCTGGTCGCCTGCCCGCCGGTCCCAGCCGGAACACGGTCGGCGCGGGGTTCGCTCACCGACGCCTCAGCTTTTCGCCCACGGTTCTCCGGCCCACAGATGCCGCCCTGCGGCCAGCAGCCATGAGAATCCTCAAGGGCAACCGAAGGGCCTACTCCGATGCCAGGGCAAGCCGCCGCAGTGACTCCTCGCGGCCCAGCAACTCCATGGACTCGAACAACGGGGGCGACACGCGGCGACCTGTGACGGCTACCCGCACCGGTCCGAACGCCAACTTCGGCTTGATGCCCATCGCGTCCACCAGCGCTTCACGCAGCGCGGACTGGATCGCGTCGGCGGTGAACTCGGGCAGGTCGGCGACCGCCGCCGAGGCAGCCCGGACCACCTGCAGGCCCTGCTCGTTCAACATCTTCTGCGCATCATCGGGATCGACGGCGAAATCGTCTGCGGCGAACAGGAACCCCAGCATCCCCGGAGCCTGTCCCAACGTCTCCATACGCTCCTGGACAAGTGGGGTCGCCTGGATGAGCAGTTCGCGCTGCTCGGTCGTGATGGTCTCTTCGAGCACGCCGTCGCGCTGCAGGAACGGCAGCATCCGGTCGGCCAGGTCGTCCACGGCCAGGGTGCGGATCCAGTCCCCGTTGATGGCCGTGCACTTCTTGATGTCGAACCGTGCCGGACTCGGGTTGACGCGCGAGACGTCGAACGCATCGGCCATCTCCTGCAAGGAGAAGAACTCGCGGTCCTCCCCGATCGACCAACCCAGCAGTGCCAGGTAGTTCGCCATCGCCTCGGGCAGAAAACCCTGCTCGACGTAGGTGTTGAAGTTCGACTCGGGGTCGCGCTTACTCAGCTTCTTGTTGCCCTCCCCCATCACGTACGGCAGATGGCCGAAGCGAGGAACCGGGGCACCCAGCGCCTCGTACATCGCCAACTGACGCGGCGTGCTGGACAACAGGTCCTCCCCGCGCAGTACGTGGGTGATTCCCATGGCGACGTCGTCCACCGGGTTGACCAGGGTGTACAGAGGCTCACCGTTGGCGCGGACGATGACGAAGTCCGGCACATGTTCGTCGCGCACGTGCATCTGTCCGCGCACGAGGTCGTCCCAGTGCCAATCGTGATCAGGCATACGCAAGCGGACCACCGGCTGCCGGCCCTCATCGCGGTACCGAGCCACCTGTTCTTCGGTGAGTGACCGACAGGTTCCCTCGTAGCCCGGCGCCCGCTTCTCCTGGCGCGCCACCTCGCGGCGTTGTTCAAGCTCTTCAGGGGTGCAGTAGCAGTGATAGGCCTTACCATCGGCGATCAACTGCGCAGCGGTGCGTTCGTAAAGAGCAAGCCGCTGGGACTGCCGATACGGTTCGTGCGGCCCACCCACCTCGGGGCCCTCGTCCCAGTCGAGATGCAACCAGCGCAGGGTGTCGACCAGCGCCTGATAACTCTGCTCGGAATCTCGTGCCGAGTCGGTGTCCTCGATCCGGAACACGAAAGCCCCGCCGGTGTGACGGGCGTAAGCCCAGTTGAACAGCGCGGTCCTGACCATCCCCACGTGCGGGTTGCCAGTCGGCGATGGACAGAAACGGACGCGGACTTGATTCATGCGAAGACTCCTGTGTCGCTGACGATGTTGTCCAAAGTTCCGATGCCCTCGATGGTGACCGTCACGGTGTCTCCGTTGCGCAGCGGCCCCACCCCCGCCGGCGTCCCGGTGAGGATGACGTCACCGGGCACCAACGTCATCACCGAACTGATCCAGGCCACCAGTTCCGGGATGCTGCGCACCATGTCCGCGGTGTTGCCGTCCTGGCGGATCTGCTCGTTGACCTCGCACTCGATGGCCAGTTCGTCCGGGTCGATGTCGGTGGCGATCCAGGGGCCCAGCGGGCAGAACGTGTCGAAGCCTTTGGCCCGCCCCCACTGCCCGTCGACAGCTTGCAGATCGCGGGCCGTCACGTCGTTGGCGCAGGTGTAGCCGAGGATGACTTCCGGCACCCGGTGCTCAGGCACGTCCTTGCACAACCTGCCGATCACCACCGCGAGTTCGGCCTCGTGCTCCACCTGCCGGGACTGTTCCGGCAGCCGGATCACGGACTCCGGCCCGATGACGGCGGTGGACGGCTTGAGGAAGATCATCGGCTCGGCCGGGACCTCGCCGCCCATCTCGCGGGCGTGATCGGCGTAGTTCTTCGCCACCGCGATGATCTTGGTCGGCAGCACGGGCGCCAGCAGATCCACCTCGTCGATGTGATGCTCCACGCCGGTCACCTCGATCCCGGCGACCTCGGGGAACGGGGTGCCGGCGATCTCGCGGATCTGTTCGCCGTCCACGATTCCGTAGGCGACGTCCTGTTCGAAGCGGTAGCGCGCAATTCTCACACGAACGAGCCTACTTGGCCCGCAAGGCCGGTTCAGACGGCTGCGGCCAGCAAGGACCGCACCCGCGCCGACCCTTCGGGCAGAACCCGGTCGATCGTCGCGACCAAGACGTCCGCGAACCCCTCATCGGCGCCGAGGCCGGCCAGCACCTGTCGGCACCATCGCATGTGATCGGACAGCAACCCGGGATCGTCTACCAGGGTCGCGCCCACACAGGTCCGTGCCATCAGCCACAACTGTTCGCGGGTCTGCTCGGCCGGCAAGGCGAGTTCAGCCAGATGCGGGGCCAGACGCAGTGAATCCTCGACCACTCGCGGCAGTGCTTGCCACACCATTTCCAGGTGTTCCCAGTCCTCCCGCAGCCGCGGCTCACGGGGGACCTTGCCCGATCGCTGCGCGTCCTGCAGCCAGACCGATCCCTCCACGGGGTCAGCGGCGTAAGCGTCAGCACCGATGCGCTCGGCCAGTTCCGAGGAACCATCGAAGAGCCGGCCGCCGACGATCACCTGCATACCTGCCGCGCGCAACGCCGACACGGTCCGCCAGGCACCTGTCAGGTGTGCTGCTGACGAGCACGACACCCCGGCCACCACACCTGATTCCCGGCTCGCCTCTTCGCCCAGGTCGGCCGCGGGCACCGACGGACTGATGAGTCTGGTGTCCCACCCAAGCACGCGCCAGGTGAGCGCCACCATCTGCGCAGGAAGGGTGTGCCACTCCCCTTCGGCACTGACCATCAGCACTCGGCCGCGATCGGGGCGTGGAGCTTCTGTAAGCCGCGGCAGGTGCAGACACGCGGCGGTGATTGCCGACGCCACATGCTCCTCGGCGATGCTGATGGTGCCGTCCTGCCACAACGATCCGATCTCGGCCTGTACCGGGGCGAGGACTTCGGACACCACGTCGGCTGTGGGGATACCTTTCAGAAGCACCATGTCCAGGACCGTCGCGGCCGTTTCGGAACGCCCCTCGAGCGCGGCCACCAAATAGTGGGCGCGAGCGGATTCCAGAACGTCGCTGTCAACGGTCACGGCGATGGTCCCCCGGGCCCGACCAACGCCTCCCCATACCCCCGACGCTACCCCAGGATTGGGAAGCCGGGGAGAGTCATTCCCGAACGGCAGCCAGCAGACCGTACGCCACCGCGTCCTCCAGCGCCATCCAGGAAGCCGCGATCACGTTCTCGTGGACACCGACCGTGTCCCAGCGACGGATGCCGTCGGTGGAACCCACGAGCGTGCGAGTCACTGCCCCCGTTCCCTGCACCCCTTCGAGGATGCGCACCTTGTAGTCCACCAGGTGCAGTTCGGCCAGTTCCGGGTACAACCCGGTGAGCGCGGATCGAAGGGCGTTGTCCAAGGCGTTGACCGGCCCGTTCCCTTCGCCCACTGCGACCATTCGCTGATCCCCCACGACGAGTTTCACGGTGGCCTCACTGACCACACTGCCGTCAAGACGCTGCTCCACAATGGTGCGCCAGGACTCCACGGTGAACGGGCGGGTACGGCCGTGTTCGCGTTCGTCGACGATGAGCAACTCGAACGAGGCATCAGCGGCCTCAAACGTCCAGCCCTGCGATTCGAGGTCCTTGACCCGGTCCACGACCCTTCCCAGCAGCGCCGGATCGCCGGACAGGTCATAGCCGAGCTCCCTGCCTTTGAGTTCCACGGACGCGCGACCGGCCATCTCGGTCACCAACACCCGCATGTCGTTGCCGACCACCGATGCGTCCTCATGGTTGTACAGGTCGTAGTTGACCTTCAGTGCGCTGGCGTGCAGACCCGCTTTGTGCGCAAACGAACTCACACCGACATACGGCTGGTGGGTGTCCGGGGCGATGTTGGCGATCTCCGCGATCGCATGCGAGATGCGCAGGGACTCCCGCAGGTGATCGGCAGGCAGGACCTTCAACCCCAGTTTGAGTTCCAGGTTCGCCACCACCACGAACAGATCGGCGTTGCCGGTGCGTTCTCCGTAGCCATTGGCGGTGCATTGCGCATGTGTCGCGCCGGCTTCGACAGCAGCGATGGTGTTGGCTACCGCGCAGCCGGTGTCGTCCTGGCAGTGGATCCCGAGTCGTCCTTGCACCCGCGAGCGCACGTCGCTGACGATGCGCGTGATTCCAGAGGGCAGCATTCCGCCGTTGGTGTCACACATCACTGCCGCTTCGGCCCCGGCATCGAGTGCGGCACGCACCACCGACACCGCGTAGTCGGCATCGTGCTTGTACCCGTCGAAGAAGTGCTCGCAGTCGACGAACACCCGTCGGCCCGCGGCGATCAGGTGCTCCACGGTGTCCGTGACCATGGCGATGTTCTCCTCGCCGTTGGTCCGCAGCGCCTCGTGGACGTGGCGTATGTCGGACTTGGCCACCAATGTGATCACCGGCGCCTGGGACGCGAGCAGAGCGGCCACCTGCGCATCGTCGGCGACCGCGACGCCAGCCTTGCGGGTGGCACCGAACGCGACCAGGGTTGCGTTGCGCAACTTGAGTTCGGAGGCTGCCCGGGCGAAGAACTCGGTGTCCTTGGGCATGGCTCCGGGCCAGCCGCCCTCGATGAAGCCGACTCCGTACTCGTCGAGCAGCCGGGAAATGGCGAGCTTGTCCTCCACCGAGAACGAGATACCCTCGCGCTGGGCGCCGTCGCGCAGCGTGGTGTCGAACAATTGGAACTGCTCGTCCATGTCTATCCTTCCAACGAAAAACCCCCGGGCCCGGCAGGGCACGAGGGTTTGCGCATCGACCGATTGCTCAGTGGTCGATGCGCCTGTCAATAATCAGCGCGTAAAGCACGCCACCAGTGTTGCACATTGCGCCGCTGGGCGTCCGCCCGCGGGAAGAGTTGAACGTTACGTGCTGAGTGTTCACCCTGACGCAGCCAGCTCGAACATCCTGGCCATCCCGCGACGAGCGAGTCCGCGGGCGACCCCGATCCGCCCCAAGCCCTGCTAGGCCAGTTCGAACATCCAGGCGTGCTTGTCCGGCAGCCGGCCCGACTGCACCCCCAGCAGTGAGTCGCGCAGTTGCATCGTGATCGGACCTGCTCCGCCTTCGGCGACGGTCCATGAGCCGACCCGGCTCTTGACCTGTCCGACCGGCGTCACCACCGCGGCGGTTCCGCACGCGAAAACTTCCGAGATCTCCCCCGATTCACATCCGGCCTTCCACTGGTCGACGCTGATCGGCTCCTCCGACACCTGGATCCCGAGGTCTTGCTGAGCCATGATCAGGATCGAATCGCGGGTCACACCCGGCAGCAGCGAACCGGTCAACGGTGGTGTGATCAGTCGCGCCGAATCTCCGGTGCCGAAGACGAAGAACAGGTTCATGCCCCCCATCTCCTCGACCCACTCGTGTTCCTTGGCGTCGAGCCAGACCACCTGGTCACAACCGTGCAGACTCGCTTCGGCCTGCGCGATCAGCGACGCTGCATAGTTGCCCGCGCACTTGGCCTCACCGGTACCGCCGACCGCAGCCCGCACGTAGTCCGGTGTCAGCCACACCGACACCGGAGCCACCCCGCGCGGGAAGTAGGCGCCGGCCGGCGAGGCGATGAGCAGGTACTGGTACTCATTGGCGGGCTTGACCCCGAGGCCAACTTCGGTGGAGAACATGAAGGGCCGCAGGTACAGCGACTTCTCGGGGTCGGAGGGGACCCAGTCGCCATCGACCGCTGCGAGTTGCACCAGCGATTCGATGAACAGTTCCGCTGGCATCTCGGGCATCGCCAACCGCCGGGCTGACGAGCGGAAACGGTGGGCGTTGCGCAGCGGGCGGAATGTGCGGATGTGCCCATCGGCATGCCGGTAGGCCTTCATCCCCTCGAAGATCGACTGCCCGTAGTGGATGAAGTTGGTCGCCGGGTCCAGCGAGATCGGGCCGTAGGGAACGACGCTGGGTTCATACCAGCCGCGCTGGTCGTGGTAGCGAATGCTCACCATGTGATCGGTGAAGTGCCGGCCGAAGCCGGGATCCTCCAGGATGGCCCGCCGCTGGTCAGCCGAGACCGCGCCGGCGGAGCGCTGAACGGTGAACGTCGTCATCCGCCGAGCCTCCCGACCAGATCGTCGCCGATGGCCGAGGTGCTGCGTACTGCATCACCGCGGGTCGCCAGGTCCTCGGTCACCGCCTTCTCCACCGCCATCGCAGCCTCCTGTTCCCCGAGGTGGTCCAGCATCATCGCCACACTCAGGACCGTCGCCGTCGGATCGGCCTTGCCCTGCCCGGCGATGTCGGGTGCCGAACCGTGCACAGGCTCGAACATACTCGGATTCGCTGCAGTCACGTCGAGGTTTCCGCTCGCGGACAGACCGATGCCACCAGCGATCGCGGCGCCGATGTCGGTGAGGATGTCGCCGAACAGGTTGTCCGTGACGACGACGTCGAAGCGCTCAGGCGAGGTGAGGAAGAACATGCTCGCGGCGTCGATGTGGCAGTAGTCGGTCTCGATGTCGTCGAATTCAGCGGCCACCTCGTTGAAGGTGCGCTGCCACAGCGATCCGGCGTTGGTCAGCACGTTGGTCTTGTGCACCAGGGTGACCTTGCCGCGACGGCGGCTCGCGCGAGCGAACGCGTCCCGCACGATTCGCTCGACCCCGAACCGGGTGTTGAGGCTCTCCTCCACTGCGATCTCCTGCGGGGTACCGACCCGCATGGCACCGCCCGCACCGACGTACGGACCCTCGGTGCCCTCCCGGCACACGACCATGTCGATGTGCTCGGGCCCCTTGCCCGCCAGCGGAGTGGCCACGCCGGGGTAGAGCTTCACCGGTCGCAGGTTCACGTGATGGTCGAGACTGAAACGCAGCTTGAGCAGCAGCCCCCGCTCGAGTACGCCCGGAGGCACGCTGGGGTCGCCGACGGCGCCGAGCAGGATCGCGTCGTAGGTGCGGATGTCTTCGAGCTCACTGTCGGGCAGCACCTCCCCCGTCGCGTTGTAGCGCGCGGCACCCAGGTTGAACTCGGTGGTGTCGACCTCGACGCCGGTGGCCTCGAGCACGCGCAGGGCCTGCTCCACCACCTCCGTGCCGATGCCGTCGCCGGGAATAGTCGCGATCCGATAAGCCATGGGTAAAGGCTAAAGGTGTCTCTGCGCCGGTCACCGGCGAGGCAGGAGTAAACACCTGCAGACAATTACGCGGTATGTGGAGGCTTGGGCCCGCCTGAGTTTGTGGTCGGTTTCGGTTTCGCGGCCCAACGGCGTTGGAGTCATGTACGGACGTTGGACATCGGTACCGGCGTTGGATATCGACAGCCCGCGCAACT
>ERZ795053.3417-NODE-3417-length-18071-cov-6.555284_pt1 | contig 18071 bp, 15 predicted proteins | sample MGYA00375137_ERZ795053 | MGnify/ENA primary metagenome ERZ795053 (study PRJEB30182, sample SAMN05720284) | activated sludge metagenome | isolation source: Anaerobic digester | place: Hong Kong | collected 2014-12-17 ...
TCTACACAACCGAACACACTCTTTCCCTACACGACGCTCTTCCGATCTGAATCGTGACGCCCGACAATTCGTGGATCCGCCCCACATCGAGCCATAGCTTGCCGGCGCCGTGTTTCTCGCCGCGGAACACATGTCGATCCAGCGCCTTCGCAAGGTCCAGCGCCGCGTTTTGCCTGGCGTTCCAGCTCAGCGCCGCCGACAACGCGAAACCCGCATAGCTCACGGACAGCTGCTGACGATGACCGTAATCGCCCCAGTCCGTTACCAGCAGACCCGTCGCGCCGTTCCGCCGACCCGTGTCCGCCGCAAGCGCGATGTTGTCGATCATGTTGGTCGTGCGGCCCGCAAAGCTGCACCAGCTCGACGTCCCCGGACAGACATAGAAATCGAGCCCGGCGTCGCGGATGTACCGACACTCCTTCCGAAACGGATGGATCGATTCATAGCCCCAGATGAGCGGGATGATGTCGCGTGGCAATTCCCTGGCCAGTTCCGGGTTCTTCAGCAGCCAGTCCGACCAGAACTGCATGCGCCGACCGTGCTTTCGCACGACGGCGTGGATCTTCCTGATGTAGTTGAGATAGACGCGCCCCGCCCCGATCCGCCTGCACGCGTTCGCGCTTCGACCAAATCCGAGTTCCCATGGTTCGTCGCAACCGACGTTGAACTGGCGGCTGTCGAAATTGGGCAGCAGCTGCTCGTAAAGCCCCTTCATCAGCGTCACGGCGCCGGGATCGACAGGACACAGCGTCGTCGGATGCTCGCGCGTCTCGCCCCATGGCGTCTGCCACGGGCCCGTTGTCTCCGCGAGGCGGCGGTAGGGCTCGTCACGAAGCCAGTGCTCCATGTGCCCCAGCGAATTCTGATTCGGAACGAGTTCGATGTCGCGTTCGCGGCAATAGGCGTCCAGCGCGACGATTTCACGCGCCGACAGGGCCGACGTTCCTCGCCAGATCTTCTCGTGGCCTTTGTACGCGTACGTGTGTTCCGTGTAGAGCTGGAGCTGGTTGAACTTCCAGTCGGCAAACAGATCGATCATGGCGTGGAGCGACGCCGTCGTCGGGATCTTGTCGCGACTGATATCGAGCATGACGCCACGGGCGGCGAAGTCGGGCCAGTCCGTGATGTCCATCGCGGCGATACGCCCCGCCCCCGCGTCCATCAGTTGTCGAAGCGTTCGAATCGCGTGACGCAGACCGCGCGGGTCGTCGGCGCGGATCTCGACGCCCCGCTGCGTGACGCGCAGCCGGTACCATTCCGGCCCCCGCGCGGACTCGACGCGGATAAGCCGCACATCAAACGTCTTCTTCCCGCGAAGCCACGATCGTCTCGATTCGCCACGCGACCATTCATTTCGAACCACGGAAATGGCGTCCGGCCAATTGTCACCTTCGATTCGCATCTCGCCGCTTTCGGCGGAAAAGACGCCGTCGAGTCGGCGCACGCGCCGAGGAATGGGGAGCAGTTCGCGATCCGTCGCAGGTCTTGTCATCGTGGTTGGTAGCTCGTCGTCGGAAGGGTCGATCGATCAGGCGTCCTTGGCGGACGCGGACGCCATCCAGGCGCCGTCGACGGACGTAGAAGACTGGAATCGCGCCGCCAGACTCAGGACGGCCACGTAGAAATAGCCCGCGGCGAACAGGCTCATGAAGAACAGGCCCACCCACAGGCGCATCGTCACGGTGTACCAGATACACGCGGCCATGTAGAAGGCCATCGCGAGTTCGAACAGGGACTGGAGCGTCTTGCGGTCAATGCCCTGCCATCCGTTCTTGCCCCGCCATCCGGCGTCCTTCGCGTCCCGCACGCCGAACTTGGGCGTCCGCACGAATTCCGATTGGCCGCCGAAGAAACCCTCGAAGGCGGCGCGGGCGTTGTTCAGTGAAATCCCAACGCCGACGCTCATCAGGAAAGGCAGGTACTTGATGCTGTCGGCCCAGGTTCGGAACTGTTCACGCTGCGACGCCACGTAGAACGTGCTCGCCGAAAAAGTGGCCAGCAGAACGAGCGATACATCGATCGCAACCTGAATGGCCCGATGGCCGGCAAAGAGCGTGACCTTGGCGTGCAGCGCCGGGAACAGCAGAAACGTCAGCAGCAGGATCAGAAAATAGCTCACGCAGCTCGTCAGGTGGAAAAAGGCCTCCACCTTGATGCGCCATGGCAGACGCGACTTGAGAATCCGTGGCAACAGCTTTCGGCAGGTCTGGGCGCCGCCCTTCGCCCAGCGATGCTGCTGACTCTTGAACCCGTTCATCTCGGGAGGCAGTTCGGCCGGGCTCGTCACGCTGGGCAGGAAGACGAACTCCCAGCCCTTCAGCTGCGCGCGATAGGACAAATCCAGATCTTCCGTCAGCGTGTCGTGCTGCCAGCCGCCGGCGTCCTCGATGCACGACTTTCGCCAGGCGCCCGCCGTGCCGTTGAAGCTCATGAAGCGGCCGCTTCGGTTTCGCGCGCCGTGCTCGATGACGAAGTGACCGTCCAGGAGAATCGCCTGGGCCTCCGTCAGCATCGACTGGGATCGATTGATGTGCTCCCAGCGCGCCTGGACCATGCCGACTTTCGGATCGACGAAATAGTCGATCAGCTCATGGAGGATGTTCTTTGGCGGAACAAAATCGGCGTCGAAGATGACAACGAACTCACCTCGGGCGATCTTCAGCCCCGCTTCCAGGGCGCCGGCCTTGTAGCCCTCGCGATTGTCGCGATGCATGAAGACGACGGGATGTCCCTGGGCGCGCATGTCCTCGCAGGCCGCCCGTGCAATCTCGACGGTCTCATCCGTCGAATCGTCCAGCACCTGGATTTCGAGGCGATCGCGCGGATAGTCGATCCGACAGGCGGCCTCGATGATGCGCCGGGCCACATACTGCTCGTTGAACATCGGCAGCTGGATCGTCACAAACGGGGGCGTCTCAAATCGCCCCGGCTTCTTCGGTGTGTTCCTGCGATATTTGTAATAGAGATAGACAAGCGAATAGCGATGAACGCCGTAGATCGCCAGCAGCACGCAGGTCGCCAGATGCAGCGTGATCACCGCATATTGCCATGTGACAGCGAGATTCATTCGAGGTCATTCAATCGATTCGTGCGCCGCGGGGCGAGCCGCCATGCCCAAGTTCCCAACCTTTGAATTGAGATATGCTAAGGATTATTTCGCCCCGACGCCATGTCGGCGCCACAGCCATCGAATTCGATTCGACGTTTCCCGCCCTTGGCGCGGATTCGACGTCCCAATAAGACGCCGCCACCTACCGTTTTGCACACCACGCGAAGAGCGCCAGCCATTCGCGACGCTGAAGGTCGATCAGGGCCGCATCCGCGTTTCCGGATTGCTCCACGCCGTCGATGAACACGTGAGCGTCGTATCCCTCGATCATCGCCATCGCCGGATGCCGGCCCACGCGACGAAACCAGTAGTGGCTGTTCCAGTAGTCTCCCTCGCGGCGATGCATGATCCCGTGCAGAAACGCCCCGGTCGGCGTGTCGATTCCCTGGCTGATTGCGTGTGATTTGTCCAGTTCATCCACGTAGAGCCAGACAGCGGCGACGAGTTCCGGTCTCCCGGCGAGCTCAGGCGCCCTGACGACCTCCCGCACGACGCGTGACCTGGCCGGCGCCCCGCCCACAACCCAGGGCATGGCCGCGGTTATCGGTATCTCTTCCAGCAGCGGCGCAATCGCCTTGCGCACACCATCCTGAATCCCGTCGAGCTGATCTCCAAGGTCCATCTGCGCAATTATACCCAGATCGGGTAATCACCCACACCTCCGCAGCGAGCCCATTTCCAGTGGACCGGCCGCGAATCCACCCCAACAGGGACGCCCGGACGCGTTGGCACGGGCCTTGCTCTTGCTGACAGATCCCATGAAACGGGCGCCGGTCCTCAGGAGGACCCAGCGGGAGACGACGACTATGTGCAGTAACTCGATCAGGACAATCTCAGCCATCGCCATTTGCGCCAGCGCGGCGGGCGCCACGCGCGCCTTTGCGATCGTGCCGCCGGCGCCTCCGGGCTGTCCGCCGACAACGCGTCACTTCGAATCGAATGCCGAAGTCCTTATTCCGTCGGGACCGGCCGTTGTGACATCGCAGATCAACGTGTCGGGACTTGAGGGAATCCTCTGGGACACGGACGTGCAGATCTTCGTGTCGCACGATTTTCCGCTCGATCTGGACATCGCCGTTGTGACGCCGGCCGGCGCCGTCGTCACGCTGGTCACGGACGACGGCCATCTGGATCCTGAAGTGTTCAACGGTGTGATCTTCGACGACCAGGCCGATCCCGGCGGTCCCATGATCGCTGACGCGCACAACCCGAATCTCGCCTCCGATCGAGACTACAACGGCACGCCGGCGCCTGTGCGCCTCGTTCCCGAGGAACCCCTGATGGGTCTTTTCCTGTTCGAGCCCGGCAACGGTCCCTGGACTCTGGTCGTGTCCGACGACAAACCGCTGGACGCCGGCGTCATTCACGGCTGGGCCCTCGACCTGACCACGATCCCGGATATCGAGTTTGACCTGGGCGGCGGATCGCCTCCGACATTCAGTAACGCCAACGCGCAGGTAATTGGCGCCGGCAGTCCGAACGTCATCCAGTCGACCATCGTCGTGGGCAATCTCTTCGGCGCCGTGGGCGATCAGATCTGCGCCCTGACGATGGAACTCGACGTCGATCACACGCGATGCGCCGATCTGGATATCACGCTGACATCGCCGGCGGGAACCGTTTGCACGATCACGACCGACAACGGCTCGAGTTTCGACAACGTGTTCGCGGGAACTTCATTCAATCCGTTCACGAATCTGATTACAGGCGTGCCCCCGTACGTGCACAACGACGAACTGATCACGGACCATGAGTTCATGAACCTGACAGTCGCAACGGACCTGACGCCGGAAGAGTCCTTCGGTGTGTTCACCGGCGAAAACCCGATCGGTGTGTGGACGCTGACGATCTCCGACGACCAGGACTTTGATGGCGGTATGCTGAACTCATGGGAACTGACGGTCATCACCTGCATTCAGCCCGACACGGACGGCGACACGATCGCCGACGCGTGCGACAACTGCGTGGATGACGCCAACGACGATCAGGCGGACGCCGATGGCGACGGGATCGGCGACGCCTGCGACAGCTGCTTCGGCGACAACGCGTCGGGCGATGACGACATGGACGGTGTCTGCAACGATCAGGATCAGTGCGCCGACAACGACGACGCCCTGGACGCCGACGGCGACACGATTCCCGACGCATGCGACAACGCGCCGAACGACGCGAACACGGATCAGGCCGACGCGGACGGCGACGGTGTCGGCGATGTCATCGACCTGTGCGACGGCGATGACGCCAGCGGCGATACCGACGGCGACGGGATCTGCGACGACACTGATCCCTGCGCCGGCGACAACGCCAGCGGTGACGATGATGGTGACGGCATCTGCAACGATCTGGACGAGCCCGCGGCGCAAATGGCCGACATGGGCGCCTGCTGCGGCGGCGGCGTGCCGGTCATGACGCCCTTCCTGCTGCTCGGTTTCCGACGACGCCGTCGAGGGACCGGCGCCCGGGCCAGGCGCTGAACGACGAATCGCCAGTAAAATCACCAATCTGATCACTCACGAAGCGTCCGCCGGCCCCCGGGTCGGCGGACGCTTCTTTTTGTCCGGCAAATGCCGATGAACCGCGGCCCAGCCGCCGATAACTATGGAAACGACCCTGAATCCGTCGAACGTCCATGAGCAACCCCGAGCGAAAACACCCTGGGATCGCCCTTCCGGTCATCTCCAGCGATGACGAGATCGCCCTCCCCATGGCCGGACGGCGCGCGCCAACGGGGCCCATCCGACGCGTCGCCCTGATTCGCCCGGCGACAGTCCTCCCCGAAATGACATACACAACAGTCGTCGGCGCCCCGTCGCTGGCGCTGGCCTATCTCAGCGCCGTGGTTCGTCAGACCGGCCGAAATGTCGTGGCCATCGACGCGTTCGGCGAGGCGCCGGACGCGTTCGCCCCCCTCGGCAATCGCGGTCTCTGCGTCAACGGACTCGATATCGACGACCTTGTCGCCCGCATTCCGAGCAACGTCGACCTGATCGGCGTCTCGTGCATGTTCTCCAACGAATGGCCCTACCATCGACGTGTGATCAACGCGATCGCGCGTCGCTTCCCGGACATTCCGATCATTCTGGGCGGCGAACACGTATCGGCGGATCCGGATTACTGTTTTTCCTGCTGCCCCGACATTCTCGCGTGCGTCATCGGTGAAGGTGAAGATACGCTCGTTGATCTGATCGATGCGCTGGAATCGGGGCGCGATCTCACCGGCGTTCCCGGGCTCGCGTTGCGCCCCCAGGACAGCGGCGTCCATCACACCACGAAGCGATCGCGACGCCGCGCGCTCAGTGGGCTGCCATGGCCCGACTGGGATGGCATGCCGATCGAGAACTACCTGGCGCGCGGCATCGGGCACGGTGTCGCCCGGGTTCGCAGCCTGCCGCTGCTGGCCTCGCGAGGCTGCCCGTTTCAGTGCGCCTTCTGTTCGAGCCCGCAGATGTGGGGAACACGCTGGGATATTCGCGACGTCGAAGACGTCGTCGCCGAGATGCGGTCGCTCGTGGCGACCTATCGCGTCAACAGCTTCTCCTTCTACGATCTGACGGCGATCATCCGGAAGGACTGGATCCTCGCCTTCGCGAAGCGGCTGATTGACGAACGATTGAACGTCTCCTGGAATCTCCCATCCGGCACACGCTCCGAAGCGCTCGACGACGAAGTCGTCCGCGCCCTGCGCGCCAGCGGTTGCCGCTCGCTGACCTACGCGCCGGAAAGCGGCTCACAACGCACGCTCACGCGCATCAGGAAACGCGTGAAACTCGACTGCATGCTCCGATCCATGCGGGCGAGCGTGCGGGAAGGACTCCTGCAGAAGGCCAACATCGTCGTGGGATTCCCGGGCGAGCGCAAACGCGACGTCCTGGCCAGCTACGGCTTCATTCTGCGCATGGCGATGGCGGGCGTTCGCGACGTGGCCGTGTTCCCATTCGTGCCCTATCCGGGCAGCGAATTCCATACGGAGCTGAGGGCCGCGGGAAAGATCCCGGAACCCGGCGACGCCTACGATCGATTCCTGGAAAACAACGTCTATAACTCGTTCGCGGGAATGCGATCCTGGTCGGAACATTTCGGTGACACGTCCATCCGCCTGTTCACGACGGGTGGCATGGCGATGTTCTACACGGCGCAGTTCGCAATGCGCCCCTGGCGAATCGCCGGAACACTCATCCGCATCGCCCGCGGCAGGCCCGACACGATGCTGGAGCGTATGCTGGAAGGAATCCTCGTTCGCATCCGAGGCGTGACCGGCAGTCCTCGCAGGAAGTCCTCACCGACGCTCGACGGCGCGATGGCGACGGAAGCCGGCCACCGAGTCGAAGCCGCCGCCGAGAAGCGCATCCACGACGCGGCGTGACTGCGGCGCCGATCAGATCATGACCCGGCGGTTGTAAATCCACCACTCAAACAGGAGCATGAGCAGGGCAAGTCCGACGGCCCAGGGCCAGAGCGGTTCATTCACTTCCACATCCCCCGAGACGGACTTGATGGCCTGCCCGGACAACGTGAGTTCCTTATTGGGCGCGATCGTCGACTCCGTCGCATCCAGGATGTTGGCGCAGTACGTCTCGACCGTCTTGTCCTTGTCGTCGAACTTCGCGACGTAGGAACCGATCTCGCGCGTCCTGCCGTAGGTCATCGTGTGGCGATCTTCGATCTTGAAATCCTCTTCCGTGCCGTCGGGCCGAACAATCGTCATCGTCTGGGCGCCGGGCGGCGTGGACACGGAGAACGTGTCTCCCGGCGCGATCAGTTTGTTCGAATCCGTGACAGCGCCGCCGGCGAGATAGTCGACGGCGTTCTGCATGAAGATCGGAAACGCCGGCAGCATGCGGAAGCTTGAGTCCAGCAGATCGAACGCAAACACCACGTAGCGATGGCCCGGATCCGTGATCAGCGCCATGACAGTGGAGTCGTCGCCTTCGATCAGTCTCGCCGCATGATCCGGGAACTTCAGCCGTTTCCACCTGATCGTATAGACGCCGTCCAGCGCGACGTAACGCAGAAGCGGATGCGCTTCCCGCCAGGTCACGAAATAGCCGTATTCCACTTCGCCCTCGACGGAAAGCGAATCGATCGCAGGCAATCCGCCGAAGAAGACATAATTGCCGGGCAGCAATCTCGCCGTATCGTGGTTCGACAGCACGACGAGATCGAACGCCGAACGCCCTTCGACGGCGACCTGATCCTCGGCGGCGTTCTCGTACTCCTCGCCGCCCATGATCGTCAGGTCGCTGATCTCCAGCGCATCCTGAAACACGCGCCTGAACACGTATTTCTCCTCTTCGCGATCGCAGACGACGAGGATGCGCAGGGCCCTCGGCGGATCGATGGGACCGCTGACGACATCATCGACAGAAAAGGCGTCCTTCCGGCTGAGCTTCACGGAGATCACGCCACCGGCGTCGTGATCGAAGGGCTCGAACAATACGTTTCGACCGGCCGCGACCACGTCATCGCCCGACGCCGGGCGGCTCGTGGCGACCTTTGCCGGCCCCAGCGTGATCTGTTTGACGTCCTTCAGCCTGTCATCGAGAAAGAGCGAGGCGTCGAGCGTCACTTCCTTCTCTCCGAAGTTCTGCACCTGCGCGAAGACAGACACGAGCCCCGGCCGATCGATCTCGCGCCGCACATCAAACGCCGTCACGCCGATATTGTCGGCGGACTCACCGATCACGTGGTGGATCATATTCGCGCGCGTCACGAACTCGCTTGCGGCGTCTGTCAGACGACCGTCACTGAAGAGCTCGATGTCAGCGACCTGGAGGGACTCCGGATTGAATCCGCCGCCGGTCGCCCCCGTCTCGACCACGCTTGACGAATAGGCGACGGCCAGTTGCAGGGCCTCGCCGATCTGCGTCCTGGCGTCGTTCGGTTCGATCGCGCCGATACGATCCTTGAGGCGCCGCTTGTCGTTCGTGAACGTGCAGACGACTTCGGCCCGATCGGAGAAGGCGATGACCATCGCCTTCGATCCGGCGGCCAGGTTGTCGACGAAGTCACGCGCCGCCTCACGCGCGAGCTCGATGCGCTGGCGACCATCGGCCTCGATCGTCTTCATCGACGCCGACTGGTCGATCAGGAGCACGACATTTCGCTCGGGCTGCCGGTCAAAATTCATCACGGGATTCGCGATGGCCAGCAGAACGGCGAGGAGCAGGAGGAACTGCAGCAGCAGCAGCAGGCTCTTCCGGAGTTTCTGGAAGGGGGCGTTGACCTGGAGATCCTGGACGGCCTTCTTCCAGAGCAGTGTCGACGGAATCGTCCGCTCGACGCGCCGCAGCTTCAGAAAATAGAGCAACAGCAGCAACGGAACCGAGATGGACGCCGCCATCAGCGCCGCGGGCCACGTCAGAAAACTCATCGCACAAGTCCTCGCTGACGCAGATAGTTGAGCACGAGCGATTCAAACGGATGATCCGTGACGGCCAGGTAATACGACGCCCCGCGCCGCATGGCGTAGGAACGGATCGACTCGCAATAGGCCTGGAGATTGGCCTTGTACTTGTCCAGCAGAGGCTTGCTGATCGTGACTTCGGCCACGTCGTCGTCCTCGCAGTCGACCAGCTTGAGATCGCCCGCGAGTTCCGGATTCACTTCCTCGGGGCTGAGCACCTGGAGAACATAGATGTCCATGTTCCGGCCGAGCAGGTATCGGAAACCCGCCTCGAATCCGCCCTTGTCCATGAAATCCGAGAGAATCAGCACGACGCCCTTCTGTGACTGCCGCAGGGCGAACTGCCGGGCGGCGGCCGCAAAGTGACTCCTGCCTTCAATTGGCGTTTCTTCCAGGAATTTCACGATCTGCGGCATCATCCGGCGGCCGCGAAGCCCCTGGCGGAAATCCGTCACGCGATCGTTGTAGGCGCAGAGATTCACGCGGTCATAGTTGCACAGGCCGATGTAGGCCATCGCCGCGGCGACGCGTTTCGCATAGAGGCCCTTCTGCGGCTTGCCGTGGGCCATCGATCCCGATACGTCCACGATGATCGAGACGTTCAGGTCTTCCTCTTCCAGAAAGAGCTTCAGGAACAACCGATCGAGGCGCGCGTAGATATTCCAGTCGATATGACGCAGATCGTCGCCGATCACGTAGTTGCGATAGTCGGCGAACTCGGCGGACTCGCCCTTTCGCCTGCTCTTCCGCTCGCCCTTCTGCCGGCTGGCGTGGATCTTCCGCGAGACGATCTCGAGCTGCTCGAGTCGCGCCAGAAAATCGGGATCGAGCAGCTGCTCGTCATTTTTCGCCGCGCTTCGCGTGGCGGGTGCTTCAGCCATCCTCGTTGTCTCCGCCAGTCGCTTGCGCGACACCGCCCGAACGGAAAAGGCGCCCGATTCAGAGCGGCCCCGAAAGTCTCCGATGATTATACCGGACGCGCGCGTCCGGCGTCACGCGCCAACGGCGGGTTGTCCGGCCGCGATCGAGTCCGGTATACTATGATCTGATCAGTCAATTGCAGTCCCCCCAACGGAGTCATCGCAGTATGCCTGACCAACACAAAAAGGGCGATTCTGTCCCACACAGCGAGACCTCGGCGGCCACGATGAACGCGCCGACCCTGCCGCGTCATCTGCCCCTGTTCAAGGTCATCCTCCATAACGATGACGAAAATTCCATGCATCACGTGATCGATTCGATCGTCGAATTGACGCCGCTGAACCAGGAAGACGCCTTGTCCAAGGCGAATGAGGCCCATTATTCGGGTTGCTCGCTCCTGCTCGTCATCCATCGTGAGCGCGCCGAACTGTACGAAGAGCAGTTCCGCTCCAAGTCGCTCACTGTCACGATCGAACCTGTGGAGTAATTCGGGGCGATTCGCCCCTCCTGCAAGGCCATGAAACCAACCGGCCCCAACCCGGAACCGGACGCCTGCGCCGGCGAAAACGCGATTCCCGGGCCGACGCGTCGCGAGCTCCTCGGCCGAGCGCTTCGACTGCGCTGCCCGCACTGCGGTATGGGCCCCCTTTTCAGGCGTTTCTACACGTTGCATGACGCCTGCGAATCCTGTGGCATGGATTTCGACCAGGCCGAGGGGAATACCTGGTTCTTCATGTACCTGACGAGCGGAAGTGTCGTCGGCGTCTGCTTTCTGGTTCTCTTTTTCTGGCGACCTGACAGCGAGAATCTGCCGTGGGCCGGAGCGATCATGATCGTCGCCGCACTGATCACCCTGCTGGTGACGCTGCCGCTGCGCAAATCACTGGGCATGGCGATGGATTACATGATCGAACCACCGACCCGCGGTCCATCCCCGCGCTGAGCCGATGCGCCCGAGCGGACTATCGAGTGGCGGCCATCGAAATCTGGCGCTCGTGCGCCGGAGAGGCCGACTGCTCGTTGGCGAGCATCTTCAGATTCAATCCGCCGGCGGCGTCGATCGAGACTTCCCAGACCTGCCCCGGCTTCATGTTGACGGAGGGCGCCTCGTACTGGGCGACACGAACGCCGTATTCCTTCGCCAGCGCCTCGTCCTCCGTAAAGGCGAGGAAGCGATCCCAGATCGTCTTGTGCAGCGCCAGCTCCGACTCTGTGGCTGTGGCGAATGACGGCGCCGATTGATCCAGCTTCACGCCCGTGCGCGGCGCCTGGTAGTCCCCGAACGCGCGACGGAACAGCGCGAGGTTCGTTTCGCGATTCTCTGCGGCGCCGCCAATCAGATCGAAGTCGAACTTCAGCACCAGCGCTTCGAAATAGACCTGCTCGCCCAGCACCTCGAGCGTCTCAGGGGGGCCGAGTTCACCGCCCCGTCCGATCTGCTGCCAGCGCAGCACCGTGACGGGCATATTCGCGGGACCGACACGGGATTCGACAACGTTCACCTGCGCGACACGATGCGACGCCTGGATGCGCTCCGCGTAGAGCTTCAGCTCCGCCATCTCGCGCTCAAGATCGCCGATCTTCGCCTCGAGACGTCGAATCTTGATTGCCGACAACTGGTCCGTGGCCACAAAGACCAGCGCCAGAAGCAGCACACTGCCGAACGTCAGTTTGAACCAACGAAATCGAAGCATCGTTTCCTCGTACCGGGAAGACCCCTCCGGGCGGCGCAGGATAGTCGTGTGGCGCGCATCGCCTCCCCCCTCATATCGGGAAGCGGCCCCCTGAACTCGTCTCGCACCGGAATCTTAGTACGATACCGGACGTTGCGTAGTTCTCCGGCGAAGGCTATCGGACGAAACCGCCAAATCGGCGTTTCGAGGCCGCGAGTCCCGGTTCCCGCGCCCGCTGTCCCTCTGCGTATACGATACGAAACCCGCGCCGGCGCGGCCCACGCACGACGCCGACACCAGGCGGGTGAGGCGTCAGTACTTCGTCACGACGCCGTTGATCTGCGCATCGGATATGCCGAGCTTCTGGGCCATCCGGAGGTACTTCCAGCCCTCTGACTGTCGACCCAGCTCAAAGTTGGCGACAGCCAGGTCAAACGGCACGCGCGCCCGATTGGCCGGCGGGATCCGTTCAATATCGGGCAGGAGCTTCTCGTAACAATCGATCACGCCCCGCCAGTCCTTGTCGTCCTGCAGGACGATGCCAAGCTGGAATCGCGCGAGGGCCAGGCCAATCCTCGTCTTGTCTCGATCCTCCGCCAGAATCTGATTGATCGACGCGGCGGCCTTCTCAAAGCTCGTCACGGCCTCCCGCCACTCATCGAGCCGCAGCATGGCGATGCCCAGATTGCTGTACGCGAACGCAAAGTCCGGCTTCAGGTCAATGGCGCGCTGCAGATGATCCGCGCCGTTCGCGTAGTCGCCTTCGCTCAGCAGCGCAACCCCAAGACCGCAGTGGGCGTGCGGCGACTTCGGATCGATTCGCAGAGCGTGTGACCAGAGCGTCTTTGAATCACGCCAGGCCGCAGTGTAGGCGCGGCTCATTCGGATCAGCGACAGCGACGCGACGATGACCGCCAGCGACAGACCGATGACGCGCATCCGGCGCAGGCTGGCGGGTCCGCCAGTCAGGAGCCGGTAGAAGCCAGCGGCGACAAGCGCCGCCAGTGGAATACTCGCCATGTAGGAATAGCGATCCGCGCCGAGCTGCTGCGATATCTGGACGATCCCGAGATTCGGAAGCGCGATCACGAAATAGGCGGCGAATGCCGCCGCGATCGGCGCCATTCGGCGGCCCATCGCAATCAACGCAATGACACCGACGACAATGAACACAACCGCCCCGCCGAATCGCGGATCCAGGATGCGGATGGAAGCCGGCAATTCGTAAAACGGACTGAGACCTGTCGGCGCAATCGTCCGGGCAAGATAGAAGACGAGACCGTAGCAGGATTGCAGGATCCGATCGCCGAGACCCAGCCCGACAAGATCCGCGCCAGGTTGCCAGACTTCCTTCGAGGCCGACGCGTGATGCGCGATCCGCCACGCCACGACAAAGAACGGCGCCTTCTCAACAAGCAGCCGCATGGCGCGGCGGCCGATCGCTTCGTTCCGTCGCGACAGGCGTTTCAGCGGATACACGTCCGCAATCAGCAGGACCGCGGGCAGTGTGATCGCGACCGCCTTCAGCAGCACGGCGACACAATAGAGGACGAACGTCAGCCCCAGCGCCCCGCGCGCCGTCGATCCGTCGTCGCGTTTCGCCTGGCCACGCAGATAGACGATGACGCCGAGCATCGCAAAGAAGATGCTCGGTAAATAGGGCTGGCTGGAGATCCACACGGCGGGTTCCGTGCGCAGTGGATGGACCGCGAAGAGGAGCGCAACGACGCCGGCGGCGAAGACGATCAGCCGATCATCGCGCGTCGCCGCGTCTCGAAATGAAACGCGCAACACGACCACGATCAGCGCGAACAGCGCGAGCGCGTCGGCCGTATGGAAGGCGAGGCTGAATGCGTGATACACGCCCGGTCGAGGAACCCCCGACTCATCCACGCCCGCCATCAGATGTTCGACGCCGAGTAGCGCCCAGGCCGCCGGTTGCCAGACACCGACGTGGTAGGTGTTCCACGCCCAGTGAAAGTTATCGGACGAAAGTCCGCGGTAGTGCGGATTCGTGACGAAGTTGCGATCGTCATCCCAGTTGGTGAAGCCGGCGCTCAGCGCGGGCCAGAACGCCAGCATGGCGCCCGCGACGATCAGCGCGCCCAGCGCGAGAACGATCGGCGTGACGCGCGGCGGGTTCGGTTGGGAGTTCGAGTCGCGAGCCATTCGTTATGGGTCCAGTCAGGCGGGATCGGATGATAGCATCGATTCGCATCATCGGGCGTCGTACCGCGTGGCTTTTGATGACGGCCCGCCGCAGCGTTGTCGCCATCACGCATCACAACGCTCAAATGAGGCGTTCTATCGCAACCCCGTTGCACAGACACAACACGTCGTTATGACCGGCCCGACCCTTTGGAGAGAAGCCCATGTGGCAGGTGATTCTTAAACTACTGGAACTGCACAACTTAGCAAAATCTCAGCAACCCTCGACGCCAACTGGCACGCCCCATGCACTTACCCACCAGCGTCGGCAACGCAGCCGACCCTGCTACGGGATGCAACCTGCCGGCAGTGAGAACGCACAACCACGGACCACCGACCGGAGGGGTAAGTCGATGGATGAAAACACGTTCCAGAAGAAGCTGGCCGAACTCGTCAAGGAAATCGGCAACCTTCCGGATGAGGATCGCGAGAAGCTCGAAGCGCTCGCGACGCAGACGAAAGAACGACACGCCAAGCTGCGTCAGACTGTGACGAGCCTCCAGGAATCGCTCGACTATCTCCGCCTCAGCGTCAAGTACCTGCTCTTCGATCTCGAAGCGACGCGCCGTGAAAACGGCTATCTTCGAAAAATGCTCGAAGAGCAGTCCGACGGCTGATCGGACCCGAAATACAAAGACCCTGACTGCTCCTTTCCACTGCTCCACACTTGCGACACCACTACCTACCCTTGGCAAGGGGCCGCCGGCGTCCGGCGGCCCTTTGTCATGCGCGCCGAGACAACGTGCGTCCCATTCGGCCGCAATATAACGCGCTGCGCGTCACCTTGGCGCACCGCCGGGCGTGCGTCATATTACCCCTATTCCCGGCTCCTCTGCCCCAATCGGCGCGGGCGCGGCGTTCATGAACCCGAAGCGATCGACAACACTATGAGCTTACCCCCAACGAGGATTCTCTTGGCCAAGATCGGACTCGACGGACACGACAGAGGTGTCAAAGTCCTTGCGCGCGGTCTTCGCGACGCCGGAATGGAAGTCATCTATACCGGTCTCTGGCAGACGCCGGCCGCCGCCGCGAAAGCCGCCATCGAGGAAGATGTGGACGTTCTCGGCGCCAGCTTTCACAGCGCGGCGCACATGACGCTGGTTCCCGTTCTCAAGAATGAACTGGCCAGGCAGGGCCGCCCCGACATTCCCGTCGCGATCGGCGGCATCATCCCGCATGACGACGTTCAGCCGATGAAGGACGCCGGCTGTGATCTCGTCTTCGAGACGGAAGTCTCGATGGCGACGATCGTCTCCGAAATCAACGCCCTCGCGGCGAAATCGCACGAGCGCCGCGCCGACTGCGCCGGCAATGGCCGGCTCGCCGGCTGGCTCGAAGCGCTGCCGACGGGCAATCGCGCCGCGCTGGGTCAGTTGCTGACGTGGGTTGAGAACGGGGCGTCCTCCGATGACGTCGCCTCGAAACTCCCCGCTGTCGGCAAGGCGCCCGTCATCGCCGGCTTCACGGGCGCGCCGGGCGTCGGCAAGAGCACGCTGATCGGGCGCGTCATCAAGGAACTGCGAAATCGCGACAAGACCGTCGCTGTCCTCGCCGTCGACCCCGTCAGCCCGATCACGGGCGGCGCGTTGCTCGGCGATCGGGCGCGCATGACAATGGTCGCGGCCGATGAAGGCGTGTTCCTTCGATCGTCGGCCAGTCGCGGTGAACTGGGCGGTCTTGCCCCCACGACGGGCGCGATGATCGAAGTCATGAAACGCTCGGGCGTCGATGTGCTGCTGATCGAGACCGTCGGCGCGGGCCAGAATGACTTTACCGTCCGCCAGTGGGCCTCGCCGCTCGTCCTGCTGATGATGCCGGGCGCCGGCGATGATCTTCAGCTGGAGAAGGCGGGCATCATCGAAGTCGCGGAAGTGTTCGTCATCAACAAGGCGGACCTGCCGGGCGCAGGCAAGCTGGAGGCCCAGATCCGCGAAACGCTCGGAAGCGATCGCGAGATCGTGCAGACCGTCGCCTCGCACGGCGAAGGCATCGACAAGCTGGTCGACGCGATCATCGGATTCAAGAAGGGGTAAGTTCCAGGCCGACGCCACGAGGGGCGTGAACGCAGACGTCATCAGAATCGCCTGTCAGAGACACAGCCATTCGTATGCGAATGGCGCCGTCAGACGAAGAACGATGCAACGCCCTCGATCGGCCTGCGGGATAGTTCAAGAACGCAACGCGAAAGCACAACCATGAAGATTCTCTCTCTCGTTAAGCACGTTCCGGAATCCACTGCCAGGATCAACGTTCAGCCCGATGGTTCGGGAATTGACCCGAAGGGCGTCAAGTTCGTGATGAACCCCTTCTGCGAATTCGCCGTTGAGGCCGCCCTCCAGTTCAAGGAGAAGAACAGCGGCGCCGGCGCCGAGATCACGGCCCTCACGCTGGGCCCCGACTCGTCCGTGGACGCCCTGCGCACGGCCTACGCCATGGGCGCCGACAACGCGATTCATCTCAACGATCCGTCCTTCGAGAAGGCGGACGATCTCGCCGTCGCGCGCATCATCGCCGCCGCGATCAAGGATGGCGGCTACCAGGTGATCTTCGCCGGTAAGCACGCGATCGACTATGACCGCGGACAGGTCGGCGCCGCGCTGGCCGAATGCCTGGGCATTCCGCACGTCGGCGCCGTTACGGACATCGAGTGGGCCGCCGATTTCAAAAGCGCGACGGCCAGGCGGCGCGTCGAAGGCGCCGAGGAAATCGTCGAAGTGCAGCTGCCCGCCGTCTTCACGATCGAGAAGGGCTACGTCGAAGCGCGATACCCCTCGCTTCCGGGTCTGATGAAGGCCAAGAAGAAGCCGATCGACACGAAGGACGCCGCGGCCCTGGGCCTCTCGGCCGACGACGTGAAGGGCGCCACGGAGATGTACGGTTTCGCCCCGCCCCCCGCGCGCCCCGAAGGCCGCAAGCTGGAAGGCGAGCCCGAACAACAGGTCGCCGAACTCGTCCGCATCCTCCGCGAAGAAGAGAAGATGCTGTAGGACGGCGGGGTTCGTACCTGAGTTGGGCGCCATGCTTGCCCTCAAAGGCAAGCATGTGGATGCGAGACGACGTCGGTCACCCTGCCGACGCCCAACGTCGGCAGGCGTCACGTCAAGAAGAACGGGGCCACTGCTCTCAAGCAGTGCGATACGCCGAGTGCGCACGGGAAGGGGATCCAGGATTCAAGGGATCAAGGACTCGAGTGCAGTCCTAAGGCCGGGCCTACGGCCTGCTAGAGGGTCAAACGGAAGTCACTGGCTAAAGACCGCGATTGGCAGGTTTGAGTTCGAGCTATCTCTCGTTTCGTAGCGGTTGTGCCCTTTCGAGGCCGTGGTTGTTCCGGGAGCCGATATGTCAAGACTGACCGAGGCCGACTTGATCTGGAATCGAGCGTGTGGTGATGACAAACTACGCGACTTGCCTGGAGATCGCGCCCTTGCAGACCTACTTATTGCCCATGGTCTCGCGATGAACGGTGGCGTGTTGCATGCGGTAGAGTGCATGACGGCAGAACAACTTTCCGACGCGGATTCCGGATATCGATATTTCGGACTTGATGGCATCGCGTCGTTGCTGACTCGGGCGCAGCGAATCTTGGAGTTGGGAGAGGACCTCGAAGCCCGTGAAGACCAACTGGATGCGGAATACGTTGAGTTGATTCCCACAGATACTGAGCTAGGTCAGCGTTTCGAGGCCCGATTCAAGACCCACAGATCGGACTTTGCGCCGCTGCGGGCAATAGATGGGGACGGCGGATGACAAGGCG
>ERZ795053.3419-NODE-3419-length-18066-cov-7.379213_pt1 | contig 18066 bp, 17 predicted proteins | sample MGYA00375137_ERZ795053 | MGnify/ENA primary metagenome ERZ795053 (study PRJEB30182, sample SAMN05720284) | activated sludge metagenome | isolation source: Anaerobic digester | place: Hong Kong | collected 2014-12-17 ...
GGCCTGATCCCGCCGAACCGTCTGGAGCCGACGCTGGCGGAATTCCTCGTGCTTCGCTGAGCCTCATCAGAAGTGGTAAATTTCATGCACCGTCGGCATCCGATCTCGACACGTCCAGCGAGCCTGTGCGTCACCGCCACGGCGACGGCCGTCGCCCTTCTCCACCTTTCCAGCCCCGCGTCGGCCCAGGATGCAACCACGGTCAGCGACGAAACCCTGCAGGAGGAGCTCAAGGCACGCGACGCCGTCATCATCGAGCTGATGCGCAGGGTCGACGAGCTCGAGCGTCGACTGGGGGGCAAGGACCCGTCTCCGGTCGAGGCGGAGGCGGCGCCAACCGAACCGACGGAAGCTCCGCGGCCCGTCGAATCCGCCGAAGCGCCGCCGCCCGCCTCGCGCGGCCTGATCGATGTCGACGAGCTCTCCGCGGAACGTGCCCTCGAGCGCACGCTGGTGGATGTAGGCGCGCTGCTGCTTCCGGCTGGCCAGTCGGAAATCGCTCCCGCGGTCGGGTTCTCGCGACGCGACTCGAACTTCCCGGCCCTTGTCGGCGGGCAGGTCGCCAATGCGAACACGGAGCGCAACGAGTTCGCCTTCGACCTGGGGCTGAGTGTCGGGCTGCCCTTCGATTCGCAGTTCGAGCTCAACGTGCCATTCGATCTGGTCAACGAGCAGGCGAATCTGAATATCAATGGCGGTATCGCGGATTCCCAGGAGCGAACGGGCTATGGGCTCGGTGACATCACCGTCGGATTTGCCAAGACGTTGCTGCGTGAAGGCGAGTGGCGGCCCGATATCGTCGGTCGCGTCGTTTGGGACACGGCCACCGGTGACCAGTTCGACGACGGCGTCTTCCTCGGCAACGGCTTCCATCAGATTCGCGGCCAGCTGGTCGCCGTGAAGCGTCAGGATCCGCTCGCCTTCGTCGGTGGCTTCACCTACAGCTACCAGTTCGAGGACGATGATGTGGACCTCGGCAGCGAGTACGCCCTGTCGCTCGGCGCGGCCCTGGCCCTCAGCCCGGAAACGTCACTGAACGTGGCGCTCAACCAGACCTATTCGGATGATATCGAGGTCAATGGCGAGAAGATCAACGGCAGCGATCAGTTGGCCGCCAGCTTCGACTTCGGCGGCTCGGCGATCATCGCACCGCGCACGCTCTTTCGCTTGAATACCAGCATCGGCCTTACCGACGACGCGCCCGACTACACCGTGCGCGCCACGGTCGCCTATCGCTTCAACACACCATTCTTCTGAACGTTGCCAGGTGACGCTGCGCCAGCAGCGCCACCTCGGTCCGGTTCTTGGCGTTCAGTCGCCGCATGATTTGCCGGACATGCACCTTCACGGTGCTTTCGGTCATCCGCAAACGGGCGGCGATCACCTTGTTCGGATGCCCCTCCTGGAGAATCTCCAGAACGTCCATCTGGCGCGGTGTCAGCTCGTTGGCCAGCACCGGACCGTCCGAGCTCGTTTCCGCCGGCGTCGCCTCAGTGATGTTCGGGCGTCCGTCCTGCCTGAGCCACTGACTGACGAGATCGCCCGGCACGAAGATCCCGCCCGCCTGCACCAGGGACAGCGCCTTGCACATCAACGGCGCCTCCTCGGACGTCGCGATGAAGCCCATCGCCCCCGCCGCGAGCGCGTTGCGTGCCTCCTCTGGCTCGGTGCGATCGGACAGCACGACCACCGGCACCGGGCCGAGGCAGGCCAGCAACCGATCCAGGTCGGCACGGGTGGCCGCGTCCTCGATCGACACGCTTCCGACGCTGTAGATCACCAGCGAGGGCCGGCTTTCCGGCGGCACGCCTTCACGCGTCAGCTCGTCGATGGATACGGCGATGATCTGCTGGCTGAGCGCATCCGAAGCACAGAGATAGCGCGAGATGCAAACCCTGCTGAACGGTCGCGAATCGACCAGCGCCAGCCAGGGATCAGGGCGCAGGACTCCGCTTGCGGTGACTGCGCGGAGTGTCTCTGAAACCCTCGTCACATTGTCTGCGGTCGACAGTTGATCGTTCGCTGATGACGTCGCCAACATGACCGTCTTGCTCCCCTCCGACTCCGGCAACCGAAGTGGTATGCGATGCCGGCGTAGCTATGTAGCTCATAACCCTACCGGTCGAGGCACGCTTCACCGGCAGAGTCCTTATGCTTAAGGCGTATTAATACAATCGATGAAATGGACATCTTTTGCAAGAGAGGATCGCCCTCTCTCGCTGTAGAATAGTACCTACGTTGACGTTCAACCCTCGGGCAATCGCCCAAATGATCGTGCGTCTTAATCCTCTGTTAGCTTCGACACCTAGAGCCAATTGAACCAATGGTTGTAGAACGAACACAGGCAGGAGCGACTATTAGATGGGAAACCCTGCTCGACTCACCGCAGCCGTGTCTGTTCGGCGCTCACGGAAGGCATGGCGGCTCCTATGCATGAAGGGATGGTCGCGCGAATCCTGCGCAAAAAATCGCAATCGCGTCGATGGCCAGATCCTGTTTTTCGATCAATTGGGCGTGATCGCGCAGAAACGGGAGCGGTCGATACCGCTCTCCTCGGCAAGTCGCCGGGTCAGCGTCAGATGGAGGGGAAATCCTCGAGGACGAAGGGATAGCCGAACTCCCGCAAATGGCTGTCCTGTCGGGGTGTCAGCCCGACGCGGCGGCGCCGGGCCAGTCCGTCGGTGCTGGAAGGTGCAGGAAACGAATCGAACCAGCGCACGCAATCAGCAGCAAGAGCATCCAGCGGTGGCGACGGTGCGCTCGGCACGAGGGCGACAAACCCGTCGAGATCGGTCACCGTCAATAGCAGCGAAATGCTCCAGCTCGCTCCCCGGCGCCGGCGAGAAACAGATCGCATATTGACCCACTCAAGCGGTCCAATCCCCGGGATCGGGCAACGCGCTTCCCCCGACAAGAACCGCGCAAACGATCGGCCGACCGCGGATCCGCTTCACGCGCAACAGATCGGCGCGCCGGGCTCACGGACAGGTTGGCTGCATGGTCGCAAAGACCAGCCGGGCTATCGCTGGAGCCACCGCCCGTCGGCATCGAGGATCCATTCCCCCGGCCCGGCACGCTGAACCAACTTCTCGCCGGCCAGTTGGGCCACGACCTCGAGCGCCACACCCTGACGTTTGGCAATCGCAGCATACTCGGCTCGGCGGCCGGCATTGATCTCGCCGGCCAGGGCTCGCACTTCCGGCGGTGCATCCGCGCTGACCACCCCGACAAAGCCGTCGATGCGCTCGCCCAACTGGCCGGCACTCTTGGCCTCGGCAAGGTCCACGGCCCAAGCCTTGCGCCAGAGGCCGAGGAGGGCGAGCGCGCCACCGGCAATCATGACGACACGGCGGGTAAGCTTCGAGCGCATCACGTGATCTAGCCTCCGAAGAGCTCCGGATCTTCCAGGAGCTCGTCCAGGTCGCGTTCGACGCGCACCCGAACCTCCTGCTCGATCTTGACGTTGAGATTGATGACGATCGGCTCCTTGGGCGCCTCGAGCTGAACCGTCGGCTGGCAGCCGAGGAGGAGGACGAGCAGGGGCAGGGCGGCGCACGAGGCGACCAGGGATGGGGACACCGCGAGTCCGTGGCCCCGCTCAGCGCCCGAGCTCCTGCACCGCGCGACGCAAGCGGACCGGCAGATCGAGCACCTCCCGGCCAGCGCCGACGAGGTCGAGTATCGGGGCTTCGAGGCTGAGATTGAGCTCAATGGGATGGCCCTCGTAAAGCTCGGGATTGGCGCCCTGCAACTGCAACGCGACAGAGTTGTCGCCGTCGACGAAGCCTTTCACCGTCGCAGTGGCCGCATCGTAGCGGAAGTCTGCCAAGGCGGCGATGAGCAGATCGACGTTCGCTCCCTGGCTCGCCAGCAGGGGCGGCGGCTGCGCCGGTCGATAGCGGATGACGCCCGGCCCACGCGCCTCGAGCAGGCTCTGCTCGATATAGAGCCTGCCCGCTTCGGTGAAACTGAATTCGAGGGCGGCATCCATAATGCCTTCGATCGCCAGCGCTTCGATCTCCAGGCGCTCGACCAAGCGGCCGAGATTTAGGCCTTCGATCCGCAGCCGTTGGGGCGTTGCCGTCCGCGGCGGCCAGAGGCGATCGAGCCGGATCGTCCCGTCGATCCGCTCGACCCGGCCATAGTCGGTGTCGAACGTCAGCCCGGCGATCTCGAACACGAGATCGGCCGATTCCGGCGGGCCCCGCTGCCAGTCCAGTGAGAGATCGATGGTACCCTGCACATCCCGGACCATCTCGCCAATGCGCGGCCAAAAGCGGACCGGCTGCAGGGCGCCCGGCTCGAAGCGCAACGGCTCGATGGCGGCCGTCGCGCGATCCAGCTCACCACGATGGCCGGCCCCGCTGAAGCGAAGGACCAGCTCGCCCTTGCCACTGGCAACCACGCCATCGAGCCGCCAGCCCTTAGCCCCGGGAACCAGTCTCAGGCTGGCCCAAAAGGGCATGATGCCCGTTGGCCCCTCAATTCGATCGATGCTGAGCGCCAGCGGCGCCCCGGGTCGGCGCTCGAGTTGCAGGTGGGAGAGCACCACGGTCCACTCGTCATGGACCAGCCCCAGCCGGCCGATCTGGACCGTTTCAGGGAACCAGGCCACAGCAATCGATGGGGCAAGCAGCAGCCAGCCACCGAGCAAGGCACCGGCGAGGCCCCTAGCCGCGGCGTACTCGCTGCTGCTCGGGATGCAGGCTAGCGCCCAGAATGTGCGCTGCCGCACCGATGACATGGCCGCTCGACCCGACGATAAGCGGGTCCGGCGCATGAACCAGCGCCTCGTCCTTGTCTGGATACGGCAGCATATAGAGAAAATGCCGGAGCGCTTCCAGCCGTGCTCGTTTCTTGTCGTCCGACTTCACTACAGACCATGGCGCATCCGCAGTGTCGGTATAGAAGAACATCGCCTCCTTGGCTTCCGTGTAGTCTTCCCATTTGTCAATGGAGGCCAGATCCATCGGCGAGAGCTTCCACTGCTTGAGCGGGTCGTGCTCGCGCGACGCGAACCTTCGACGTTGCTCCTCGCGGGTGACCGAGAACCAGTACTTGAAGAGCCAGGTTCCCGTACGAACGAGCATGCGCTCGAACTCGGGGCACTGCCGCATGAACTCGAGATAGTCATTTGGCTTGCAAAAGCCCATGACCCGCTCGACACCGGCGCGATTGTACCAGGAGCGGTCGAAGAACACGATCTCGCCGCCGGCTGGCAGGTGCTCCACGTAGCGCTGGAAGTACCACTGCGTCTGCTCCCGCTCGCTCGGCTTTTCCAGGGCGACCACGCGCGCCCCGCGCGGGTTCAGATGCTCCATGAAGCGCTTGATCGTGCCGCCCTTGCCCGCTGCGTCGCGGCCTTCGAAGATGACGACCACCTTCTGGCCCGTCGCCTTGATCCAGGACTGCGCCTTGAGCAGCTCGGCCTGCAACTCGAGCTTGTGCGCCTCGTAGCTGCGGCGCGACATGTGGCTCTTGTAGGGATACTCACCGGTTTCGAACAGCCGTCGAACGACGCCTGGATCACGCTTCATCTCGGCGAGCTGATGACGGGCGAGCGCTGCCCGGCTGGACCGCCTGCCACCGGCCGGGGTCGGCCCCCTGCCGTTCGCCGAGAGGTCAGCGCCCGCCGTCTCCCGGCTCACGCCGTCCCCTGCTGCCACGAGATCCTGCGCCGCTTCCTTTGTCGCATCCTGCGCTGCTTCTTTCGTCGCCATGCCGTGCCGCCCCTTGCAGATTGCCAGCTCCGCGGCTTGCCTGACACGGAATCGTCAGGGCCGCATTGAGCGGGATCAATCATGGACGACGAAGCTCTACGGCATCGGATCGACAACCATGGCGATGACCTCGACCAGTGTCACCTGCACGGTATCACCCGGCTTCAATGTCTCGACAAAGGCACGCATCTCCGGGTCGCGCACCGCCAATGAGCGTTCCGGCCCATCCTGGGGTCTGAAGGTGACGCGGCCCGTTGCCGCGTCGAACGCCTGGAAAACGACGCTGGTATCGATCGTTGTTACGGTAGCACCCGCCGGTCTCTCGCCCTCCTCGCTGCGCATCAGGGCGGTATCGCCCTGCGTCGTGATCGGCTCGGCGCCGGGCGGGACGAGGCTCGCGACGATGCCGCCGTAGTAGCCGATCGTCACCGTGTCGCCGACCTCGACCTGGGGCAGGTTGCGCACCTCGGGCGGTGCCACGACGGTGACGAAGCGCCCGTCCTCGGTCTCGAGCAGCACCTGTCGTGTGGTGAGGTCCACATCGTGCACGAGGGCGCTGCTGACCGCGGTCTGCTCGATCACGGCGCCGTCCTGGGCCCAACTGCTCGTGGCAGAGAGGAATCCGGCACCAACAAGGGCGCAGACGGCGAATACAAAGCGAAGCTTGGTCATGGTGCTTTCCCTGGTTTCATTCGGCAGTGACAGAGTAGTCGCGGTACTTGTCGAGCAGCCGGCGCGGCTTCTTCAACGCGTCGCGGCGAAACGGCTCACCCAGCTCCTGCGTCACCATGATCTCCAGCACCGACGGCCGGTTGCTGGCGATGGCTTCCACCAGCGCATCGCCGATCTGGTCGGGGCTGTCGACCGTCACGCCGTTGGCACCCATCGCCCGGGCGATGCCGGCGAAGCTCGGGTTCTCGAGGTTGGTGCCGACATAGCGGTCGGCGTAGAAGTCGATCTGGTTCTTCTTCTCCGCCCCCCATTGCTGGTTGTTGAACACCACGGCCACCGCCGGGATGTTCTCGCGGACCGCCGTCAGCGTCTCCTGCAGGCTCATGCCCCAGGCGCCGTCGCCGACATAGGCGACGGCCGGCCGGTCGGGCCGGGCGACCTTGGCGCCGATCGCCGTCGGATAGGCGTACCCGCAATTGCCGAAGCTCATCGCGGCGAAAAAGCTCTGGGGCTGCTCGAAGCGCAGGTAGGAATTCGAGACCGAGCAGATGTTGCCGATGTCGGTCGTCACCATCGCGTTCTTCGGCAGCGCCTTCTCCAGCTCGCGCAGCGCCCGTCGCGGGCCGACCGGCGAGCCGTCCGCCTGGCCCCATTCGTCGAGCTCGGCCTCCCACGCCGCCTTCTGCTTCCCGATCTCCGCCACCCGTGCATCGCGATTGCCATGCGCCGCGATGGCCCGGTTGGCGGTCGTCAGCCGCTCGTGGATCGCGGCAGTCGCGGCCCGCGCATCGCCGCACACCCCGACCGTCGCCTGTTTCACCAGCCCGATCCGCCGCGGATTCGCCTCCACCTGGATCAGCTTCGCGTTCTTCGGCCAGTAGTCGATGCCGTGCTGCGGCAGCGTGCCGAAGGGCCCGAGCCGGGTGCCGAGCGCCAGCACCACGTCGGCCTGAGCCAGCAGCTTCATCGCCGCCTTCGAGCCCTGGTAGCCGATGGGACCACACCAGAGCGGATGCGACTGCGGGAAGCTGTCATTGTGCAGGTAGGTGTTGATGACGGGCGCCTGCAAATGCTCGGCGAGCCTGATCACCTCGCCCACGCCATCGCTCATCACCACACCCCCACCCGAGAGGATGACCGGGAACTTCGCATCGGCGATCAGCGCTGCCGCGGCATCGAGGCTTTCGGGGCCGCCCGGGCCACGCTCGACCCGGATCGGCTCTTGGATCGTGTAGTCCGCCTCGCCGTAGAAGAGATCGCGCGGGATGTTGAACTGGGTCGGGCCACGTTCCAGCATGGCATAGTCGAAGCAGCGGCCGAGCAGCTCGGCCATCCGCCCCTGGTGGCCGCAATGCACCTGGTACTTGGTGATCCGCTCGAAGAAGGGCATCTGCTCGGCTTCCTGGAAGCCGCCGAGACCCTGCGTGTTCGAGCCCGTCTCGGGGGTGATGACCACGACCGGTGAATGCGCCCAGTAGGCAGCCGCCACCGAAGTCACGAAATTGGTGATGCCCGGCCCGTTCTGGGCGATGCAGACGCCGTGCCGCCCGGATGCCCGGGCATAGCCGTCGGCCATGTGCCCGGCACCCTGCTCGTGCGCCACCGAGACGAAGCGGATGCCGGCCGGCTCGAAGATGTCGAGCGCGTCCATGTAGGCCGAGCCCACGATGCCGAAGACATGAGTGACCCCCTGCGCCACCAGGGTCTCGACCATCGCCTCGGACGGCGTCATCAGCGTCATCGTCTGCTCCCGAGTTGCCGCACCTTCAGGCGCGAATTCTCTCATTGGCCGGGTCATAGAAGGCCTCGAGCCGGGCCTCGGCCGGAACCTTTCGCCAGCCGATCTCGATGGCGAACTCGCGGCCCGGCGCCAGGTCCTTCACCCCGCCCGGCAACTGCACATAGCCCATGCCGAGCGAGGCGTCGATCCGGTGACCATAGGCGCCCGAAGTGATCGAGCCGACGATCTCGCTACCCGACCAGACGGGCTCTTCCTGGTGCAACAGCTCGGCGGGATCCGCCAGCTTGAGCTGGACGAGCCGCCGCGTTGGTCCGCCGGCCTCGCGCTGCCGGAAAAGCGCCTCGCGGCCGATGAAATCAGGCTTGCGCCAGCCGACGGCAAAGCCGAGGCCCGCCTCGAGCGGGGTGTCCTCGACGGAGATGTCGTGGCCCCAGTGGCGGTACGCCTTCTCCATGCGGCAGGCGTTCATGGCGTGATAGCCGGCCATGCCGAGCCCGAACGCGCTGCCGGCCTCGACGAGGACGTCGAAGACATGCACGGCGAACTCCGCCGGCACGTAGAGCTCGAAGCCCAGCTCGCCGACATAGGTGAGGCGGCTGGCCCGGACCACGGCACAGCCGATCTCCAGCTCCCGCGAGGTGGCGAAGGGGAAATCGGCGTCGCCCAGGCTCTCGCCCGACACCGCCTCGAGCAGGGCGCGGCTCTGCGGTCCCATGAGGCCCAGCATCGGCAGGCCCGACGTGAGATCGACGACCGCACAGCGGCAACCCTCCCCTACATGCCGGCGCAGCCAGGCGAGATCGCGGGTCTGGCCAGCGGCCGTCGTGACCACCAGGAACTCTGTCTCGCCGGTCCGGGTCACCGTGAGATCGGCCTCGATGCCGCCCCGCTCGTTCAGCCATTGGGTGTAGACCACCCGGCCGACCGGCACGTTCATCTCGGCCGCCGAGACATGGTTGAGTAGCGCCAGCGCATCCGGGCCGGTCACGAGGCACTTCGTGAAGCTCGACTGGTCGAAGAGGACGACAGCATCGCGCACTGCCCGGCATTCGGCGGCGCACGGCTCGAACCAGTTCTGCCGGCCCCAGGAGTAGCGGTAGTCCCGCTCGCCATCGGGCGCGGCGAACCAGTTCGGTCGCTCCCACCCGGACTGCTCACCCATCACGGCACCCAGCGCCAGGAGGCGATCATGAAAGGGCGAGCGCCGGACACCGCGGGCAGTCGCGTATTGCCGGTGCGGCCAGTGCATGGCGTAGAGCAGCCCGAGCGTCTCGGTCGTCCGCTCGCGCAGGTAGCGCTGGTTGGCCTGGAACGGCTGCAGCCGACGGACATCGACATCGACCAGATCGGCCGGCATGTGCCGGTCCCGGATCCACTCGGCCAGCACCTTGCCGACCCCGCCCGAGGACTGGATGCCGATCGAGTTCATGCCGCAGGCGACGAAGAGATCCCGAAGCTCGGCCGTCTCGCCGAGCAGATAGCGGTCGTCGGGGGTGAAGCTCTCCGGGCCGTTGAAGAAGGTTTGGATGCCGGTCTCGGCCAGCGCCGGCAGCCGCCTGATCGCAGCCTCCAGGATCGGCTCGAAATGCTCGACATCATCGGGCAGGGTCGTGAACTCGAAATCGTCGGGAATGCCGCCCATGCCCCAGGGTTTGGCGACCGGCTCGAACGCGCCGAGCAGGAGCTTGCCGGCGTCCTCCTTGACGTAGGCGCATTCGTCCGGCACCCGCAGCACCGGCAGGTCCCGGGGCAGGCCGGCAATGGGCTCGGTGACGATGTAGAAATGCTCGGCGGCATGCAGCGGCACGGCGACGCCGACCTGCCGCGCAATGGCGTGGCTCCACATGCCCGCGGCGAGCACCGTGGTCGCGGCCCGGATCGGCCCCTCGCGGGTCAGCACGCCGGCCGCCCTGCCCTGCTCGACCAGAATCCGCTCGACCGCCGTGTTCTCGAAGATTCTGGCGCCGCCGGATCTGGCCCCCTTGGCGTAGGCCATGGCGACATTGGCGGGATCGGCCTGGCCGTCCTTGGGCAGGAAAATGCCGCCCACGAGATCGTCCGTTCGCAGCAGCGGGTAGCGGCTCGCGATGTCGCCGGGGGTCAGCACCTCGACCGCGAGGCCGAAATTCTTCGCCATCGAGGCGCCGCGCTTCAGCTCCTCGAAGCGCTCGGCATGGGTCGCGACGCTGATCGACCCGTTCTGGCGAAAGCCGGTCGAGAGGCCCGTCTCGGCCTCGAGCGACCAGAGCAGCTCGGAAGTGTACTTGGCGAGCTCGGTCATCCGCCGCGAGGCGCGCAACTGGCCGATCAGCCCGGCCGCGTGCCAGGTGGTGCCGGAGGTCAGCCGCTTGCGCTCGAGCACGACCACGTCGCGAAGCCCGAGCTTGGTCAGGTGGTAGGCGATCGAGCAGCCGATGATGCCGCCACCGATGACCACGACGTCGCAGGACGCAGGCAGGTCGTTCGCCATTTGGAGCTCGCTGACAGGTTCAAGGACACCCGGAGCTTAGCAGCGCCGTGCACAGGACGACAGGCATGGCGCGTGCTAGGATCCACGCCGGTCAACCGAGAAGCATGACAGGAGAGGAGAGAACTGATGCGGGTTGGCGTGCCGAAGGAGATCAAGAACCACGAGTACCGCGTGGGGCTGACACCGGCGAGCGTGATCGAGTTTGTCGCTCATGGGCACGACGTGGTCGTCGAGACCGGTGCCGGCACCGGGATCGGCTCGGACGATGCGGCCTATGCCGCCGCTGGCGCCGACATCGCCGCCTCCGCGGCGGACGTCTTCGCGACCGCCGACATGATCGTCAAGGTTAAGGAGCCACAGGCGGCCGAGCGGGCCATGTTGCGGCCGGGCCAGATTCTCTTCACCTATCTCCATCTCGCCCCGGACCCGGAGCAGACCACCGAGCTCATGCGCAGCGGTGCCACCTGCATCGCCTACGAGACGGTCACCGACAGCCATGGGCACCTGCCGCTCCTCGCACCGATGTCCCAAATCGCCGGTCGTCTCGCCATCCAGGCGGGCGCCTACTGCCTCGAGCGGGCGCATGGCGGCTGCGGCATCCTGCTCGGCGGCGTGCCGGGCGTCGAGAGCGCCAGGGTGACGGTGATCGGCGGCGGCGTGGTCGGCGAGAACGCGATCATGATGGCGCTCGGGATGGCCGCGGATGTGACTGTCCTCGACCGCAACGTCGATGCGCTCCAGCACCTCGCCCGCCGCTTCGGGCCCGGCCTGAACACCGTCTACTCCCAGCGCGCCTCGCTCGACCGCTACGTGGTCGACGCCGACCTCGTGATCGGCGCCGTCCTCGTGCCCGGCGACAACGCGCCGAAGCTGGTCACCGCCGACATGGTCAGGAGGATGCGCCCGGGCACGGTGCTGGTCGACGTCGCCATCGACCAGGGTGGCTGCTTCGAGACCTCGCATCCGACGACCCATGCGGAGCCGACCTACATCGTCGACGACGTCGTCCACTACTGCGTCGCCAACATGCCGGGCGCCGTGCCGCGGACCTCGACGCTGGCGCTCAACAACGTCACCCTGCCTTATGCGCTGGCCCTCGCCGACAAGGGCTACAAGGCCGCCTTGCGCGAGAACCCGCATTTCCGCGCCGGCCTCAACGTGCATGCCGGCAAGGTCACCTATCGGGCCGTGGCCGAGGCCCAGGGCCACGCTTTTGCCGACCCGCTGGACGTGCTCGCCGAATGAGGCCGCTCAGCCGGGAACCAGGCCGAGTACCAGGGCATAGCGCACGCCCTTGCCGATCCCGATGAGGATCAGGGTCGGCAGGAAGGGCGTGCGGAAGAGGCCGGCGACAAGGGTCAAGGGATCGCCCACGACGGGGACCCAGGCGAAGAGCAGCGACCAGATGCCCCAACGCTGAAAATGCCGGGTGGCGCGGTCCAACTGTGCCGGCCGCAGCGGAAAGAGCCGATGGTCGCGCCAGCGCCGCGCCCAGCGGCCGAGGGACCAGTTGAGCAGCGAGCCCAGGGTGTTGCCCGCCGTCGCCGTGGCCCAGAGCGTCAGCTTCCCTCCCCAACCGGCCATCGCCATGCCGGCGAGCGTGATCTCGGACGCGAACGGGACAAGCGTCGCGGCGAGGAAGGCCGAAGCGAAAAGCAGAGCGAGCTCCGCCATGTCAGTCGGCGCCGACCAGCAACGCGGTCATCGCCTCAGCCGCCGAACGCCGCCATGACGAGATCGAGCTGGAGGAACAGCAGGACCAGCGTTGCATTGGCGGCCCAGGCGACCGTCAGCCAGCGGGCCAGCGTGCCCCAGTTGGGGTCCGCGCGACCGGCGCAGCGCCAGACGGCAACCAGGATCCAGACCGTGTAGGCGGCGATGGCCATGAGCGAGAGCTGCTGGACCAGGGCCAGCCCCTGCCACATCAAGCTGGCATGGAAAACGATCAGCAGCAGGCTGACGCCGACCCCCTTGCCCCAGAAGAGCGGGCCGAGCGCTGCCTCGCCGCGCCAGGCACGAATCTCCGAGGCGAACACCTGCTCGAGCAGCGACTGCGCCTCTGACAGCCCCGCCTCGCCTTGCCGGTCGGTGCCGTTCGGTCCTGCGTTCAAGGGAATCCCGTTCGCCGTCTCCAGGCCCGAGCTGCGTCGACGTCCTCGCCATGGCGCTCGTGGCCTGCTTGCGACTGCCGAGGATGCGCCTTCGGGCAGGTGTCCGGCAAGTGTCGGGGCCGACGCTGCGACCATCAGAGGCAGGTCGGATCAGCGGCACCACGCTGGCTCGGCCAAGTCAGTCCAGTCGGGCGCCAGTCCGCGGATGGAACAACGAGGCCTTGCTCATGTCGAGCGTGAAGGCTGCGCTTCTGCCGGGCACGACATCCGTATCCGCGCGCAGGCGCGCGGTCGCCTCGGTCCCGGCGATGCGGACGACGGCAAGCGTATCGGGGCCGGTGGGCTCCGTCACCTCGACGGCGAGCTCGATCCCCGTGGCGCCGTCCGCCGCCTCGGTGATGCTCTCCGGCCGCAGGCCGAGAAGGGTGGGGCCGTCGGGCGCCGGCGCCATGAGGGGCAGCTCGATGCCGCCCTCGAGGTGAACCTTGCTGCCGCATACCGCACCCGGAATGAGGTTCATCGCCGGCGAGCCGATGAAGGTGGCGACGAAGGTGTTGGCGGGCCGATCGTAGAGCTCGCGCGGCGTGCCGAGCTGCTGCAGGACGCCCTTGTTCATGATGGCGATCCGCGTCGCCAGGGTCATGGCCTCGATCTGGTCATGGGTCACGTAGACGATGGTGGCGCCCAGGCGCTGGTGCAGCTTCTTGATCTCGGTCCGCATCTCGACCCGCAGCTTGGCGTCGAGATTGGAGAGCGGCTCGTCGAAGAGGAAGATCCGGGGCTGACGGACGAGGGCGCGCCCCATCGCAACGCGCTGCCGCTGGCCGCCGGAGAGCTGGCCGGGCTTGCGGGCCAGCAGCGGCTCGATCTGCAGGAGGCGGGCGGCATCGGCCACGGCGACGTCGCGCTCGGCCTTCGGCAGGCCGCGCATCTCGAGCCCGAAGGCCATGTTCTGGGCCACGGTCATGTTGGGGTAAAGCGCGTAGGACTGGAACACCATGGCGATGTCGCGGTCCTTGGGATGGCGCTCGTTGACCCGCACACCGTCGATCCGGATCTCCCCCGCCGTAACGCTTTCCAGCCCGGCGATCAGCGCGAGCAGGGTGGACTTGCCGCAGCCCGAGGGGCCGACCAGCACCAGGAACTCGCCATCCTCGACCGCGATGTCGATCCCCTCGAGCACGCGGGTCGAGCCGAAGCGCTTCTCGACCCGGTCGATGTCGAGCGAAGCCATGCCGACTCAGCCTTTCACGGCGCCGGCCATCAGGCCGCGCACGAAATAGCGTCCGGAGACGATGTAGACGATGAGCGTCGGCAGGGCCGCGAGGACGGCGCCGGCGAAATGCACGTTGTACTCCTTCACCCCGGTCGACGAGCTGACCAGGTTGTTGAGCGCCACCGTCATCGGCGTCGAGCCGAAGCCGGCGAACGAGGCGCCGAAGAGGAAGTCGTTCCAGACATTGGTGAACTGCCAGATGACGGTGACCGTGATGATCGGCCCGGAGCTCGGCAGCAGGATCCGCCAGAAGATGCGGAAGAACCCCGCCCCGTCGATCTGCGCCGCCTTGACCAGCTCGCTCGGGAAGGCGTCGTAGTAGTTGCGGAAGAAGAGGGTGGTGAAGCCGAGGCCGTAGACGACGTGGACGAGGACGAGGCCCGCCGTGGTGCCGGCGAGGCCGATGCTGCCGAGGATGCGGGCCATCGGGATGAGCACGATCTGGAACGGGATGAAGCAGGAAAAGAGCATCAGCGCGAAGACCAGCCGGTCGCCCGGAAACCGCCACTTGGTCAGGACATAGCCGTTCAAGGCACCGAGCAGCGTCGAGATCAGGACGGCCGGCACCACCATCTTGATCGAGTTCCAGAAATAGGGCCGAAGCCCCGTCGGCTCGACGCCGACCTGGGCCGTGCTCCAGGCGCTGGCCCAGGGCTCGGTGGTGAACGCCCCGGGCAGCGCCAGCATGTTGCCGCCCTGGATCTCGGCGAGCGGTTTCACCGAGTTCACCAGCATCACGTAGAGCGGCAGGAGGAAGTAGAAGGCGAAGACGAGGAGGGCGGCGTAGAGGACGGCCCGCGCCAGCCTGTTGCCCGCGAAGCCCCCTTCGGCAGCCGGCGCGCTAGTGGCCGCCATGCCTGCCCTCCCGCATCTCGGCATAGAGATAGGGAACGATCACGGACGCGATCATCATCAGCATGATGACGGCCGAGGCGGCGCCCACGCCCATCTGGTTGCGGGTGAACGTGTAGGAATACATGAACGTCGCCGGCATCTCCGTTGCCCTCCCCGGGCCGCCACCGGTGAGCGCGATCACCAGGTCGTAGGACTTGATGGCGAGATGCGAGAGCACGACGAAGGCCGAGAGGAAGGCCGGCCGCAGCTGCGGGATGATGATCCGCCGGTAGAGCTGGAAGGTCGAGGCGCCGTCGATCTGCGCCGCCTTCATGATCTCGCTGTCGATGCCCCTGAGGCCGGCGAGGAACATCGCCATGACGAAGCCGGTCGACTGCCAGACCGCCGCGATGACGATGCAGTAGATCGCCATCGAGCTGTCCTTGATCCAGCCGAAGGTGAAATCGGCGAAGCCCCACGAGCGGACCACCTGCTCGAGCCCGATGCCGGGGTCGAGGAACCACTTCCAGGCGGTGCCGGTGACGATGAACGAGAGCGCCATGGGGTAGAGATAGATCGGCCGGAGGAAGCCCTCGCCGCGGATCTTCTGGTCGAGCAGGATGGCGAGCAGCAGGCCCATGGCCGAGCAGAAGAGGATGTAGAGCAGGCCGAAGACGGCGAGGTTCTGGACGGCGATGGTCCAGTGCCGCAGCCCGAACAGGCGCACGTAGTTCTCGAGGCCGACCCAGCCGAAGCTCGGCAGGATGCGCGAATCGGTGAAGGAGAGCCAGCCCGTGAAGAAGATGAAGCCGTAGACGAAGAGCAGCACCGCGGCGAAGCTCGGCGCCAGCACGAGTTTCGGCAACAGCTCCTGCAGCCGGCCGCGCGCGTCAGTCATGCGCGCCGTCCGACCCGCTGGCGCGCGATACCGTGAAGAACGACGGGGCCGCCGTCGAGAGGGCGACCCCGTGCGAGATCATTGCGCCCCTTCGACCGCCGCGACCAGCTCCTCGACCGCCGTGGCGCTGTCGTACTCGCCGTTGAAGTGGGCGGTGACGACGTCGTAGACGGCATTCTTGACCGCCGCGGGCGCGCCATGGCCATGCGCCATCGAGCCGTAGAGGTGGCCGGCCGCGGCCGCCTCGGCGAGCTCCATCATGCCCTGCTGGCCGCAGGCGTCGAGCTCGTCGCCGGCAACGTCGGTGCGGGCCGGCACGGAGCCCTTCACCTTGTTGAAGGCGATCTGGAAGCCCGGATCGAGAATGGCACTCGCCAGCTTCTTCTGCGCGTCGCGGCCTTCCTCGCCGACCTCGAACATGACGAACTGGTCGGCGTTGAAGGTCACCGTCCCCTGCGTGCCGGGGAAGCGGAAGCAGAGGAAATCCTCGCCCGGCACCTTGCCGGCATTGAGGAACTCGCCCTTGGCCCAGTCGCCCATGAACTGGACCCCGGCCTCCTTGTTGATGACCATGGCAGTCGCGAGGTTCCAGTCACGGCCGGAGAAGTTGTCGTCGACATAGGAGCGGATGACGGCCATCCGGTCGAAGGCCTCCTTCATCGTGTCGGAGCCGAGCGCTTCCGGATCGAGATCGATCATCGCGGCCTTGTAGAACTCGGGCCCGCCGGTCGAGACGACGACCGCGTCGAAGATGGTCGCGTCCTGCCAGGCCTGGCCGCCATGGGCCACGGCCGTGTAGCCGGCGGCCTCGATGGCATCGAGGGCGGCCACCAGCTCGTCCCAGCTCGTCGGCTGGGCGAGGCCGAGCTCGTCGAAGATCGCCTTGTTGGCCCAGACCCAGTTGGTCGAGTGGACATTGACCGGAGCCGCCACCCACTTGCCGTCGAACTTCGAGAAGTCCTGCAGGGCCGCCGGCACGACGGCGTCCCAGCTCTCCTCGGCGGCCAGCTCATTGAGGTCGGCGACGACGCCGAGCGCGGCCCAGTCCTGGATGTCGAAGCCGAGCATCTGCACGGCGGTCGGCGGGTTGCCGCCGGTCACCCGGGCCCGGAGCACGGTCATCGCCTGCTCGCCGCCGCCGCCTGCCACCGGCATGTCCTGCCAGCCGATGCCCTCGGCCTCGAGGTTCTCCTTCAGCACGTTGAGGGCCGCCGCCTCGCCGCCCGAGGTCCACCAGTGCAGCACCTCGACGTCCTCGGCCGTGGCCCAGCCGGCCGAGGCCATCAGCATGGTCGTTCCGGCGAGCAGTGCCCTGATCTGTTTGTTCATCGAGCCGTCCCCTTCCTATCGGCGGTGCCGGGCGATTCGCCCGTTCGCCAAATTCAGTTGACGTCCCGTTAGAGCACCCTCGGCCCGTGCACAAGCGCGGCAATGAGGCATGCGGTCCGCGGTATGCGGCAAGGTCGACCGGCCGCTCTCAGGCCAGCCGCAGCAGATGGTCACGCAGGACGACCGCGTCGCTGTGCTCGACGTCCCGAGCGCCGAAGACGAGCGTGACCCGCCCCTTGCGGCAGTGCCCGAGCAGGTCCTTCACCACCTCCCGGTTCGCGTCGAGCTCCTGGTCGTAGCGGCTCCGGAACTCGTCCCATTTCTTTGGATCGTGCCCGTACCAGCGGCGCAGGTCCGTACTCGGCGCCACCTCCTTCGGCCAATGATCGATCGCGAGGTCCGCCCGGCTCCGCCCGCGTGGCCAGAGCCGGTCGACGAGGATCCGGCAGCCGTCCTCGGCGGTTGCCGGCTCGTAGGCGCGCTTGAGCAGGATTTCCATGGCAGGCGCCGGACCCTAGACGGCGACCCAGCCGCCCGACTTCTCCGAGGCGAAGAGCGCGTCCAGGACCTTCATGTTGGCGATCGATTCGTCGAGCGGCATGGCGAGTTCGCCCTCGCCACGCACGGCCTTCGAGAACATCTCGCCCTGCAGGCGGTACTGGTCGCAGATTGGCAGGTCGATCACCTCGCGGCCGCCACCGACGAGATCCCGGCCATCGTCGACGGTGATCCGGCACGGCCGGTCGTTCGGGGCGTTGCAGGGGATCTCGACCTCGAGCCGGCCCTTGGTGCCGAGCACGGTGAAGCGCTGCGCCGGCGCGAGCTGGGTCGAGGTGGTCCAGACCGAACGGCGCCCGTCGCCGAAGTCGAGGATCGCCGAGGCCAGCCGGTCGGTGCCGAAGCCCGGGTCGCGCTCGATGAGGCCGACCGCGCGCTTGGGCTCGGCCCCCAGCATCCAGCGCGAGAAGATCGTCATGTAGCAGCCGATATCCATGATCCCGCCACCGCCGATATC
>ERZ795053.3424-NODE-3424-length-18058-cov-4.613953_pt1 | contig 18058 bp, 20 predicted proteins | sample MGYA00375137_ERZ795053 | MGnify/ENA primary metagenome ERZ795053 (study PRJEB30182, sample SAMN05720284) | activated sludge metagenome | isolation source: Anaerobic digester | place: Hong Kong | collected 2014-12-17 ...
CCTGAAGCTATAAAGTCCACACATGGAGGAAGACTAGCGCGATGAGCGGATTACAACAAATGCCACGTCTCGCGGCCTCGGCCTGTATCTGGCGCGACGGCTATGTGCTGATCGCCCAGCGCGCCAAGCCGCCGGTGGGCATCTGGGCCCTGCCCGGCGGCCATGTGGAGCCGGGGGAGACGGCCCAGCAGGCGGCCATCCGCGAATTGAACGAGGAGACCGGCATGACGGCCGGGCTCGATACGCTGGTGGGGCTGTTCGACATCATCCGCCGCGATGACGGTGGAAACGTCACCAACCATTACACCATTGCCTGCTACACGGGGCTTGCCGGCGAGGGAGAAGCTATGCCCGCCAGCGACACGATGGCGGTCGCCTGGGTGCGGCCGGAGGACCTCGGGCGCTATCAATTGGCCTTGCAGGTGCGCAAGGCCATTCTCATGGCCCGGGACCTCCTGAAGCTTTGATGAAAATGCATGGCTTGCCGTTAACCTTCGTTTAAGGAACGAGTCGCCTGCCACGGCTTGGTTGCTAATGTGCCGCCAAGACGCCACAGCACGGGGAGAGGCTGGGCATAGCAGCAGATGGGCGAGTAGTGGGACCAATGTTTAATACTTCTGCCAAGCCGGCCTTTTCGGCCACCTCGGACGAAAAGCAAGTGGCCCTCCGTTATCTGCTCGATGCCTGGCAGGAAGCCGTCTATGAGGGCGTCGACCCCGATTGCCTGGCGACCGCGGCGATTTTTGCCGCCCTGTCGGACATGATCGCCACCTATGGCGAAGAACCCGTGGCCACGATGTGCGAACGCCTGCCTGAACGGGTGCGCGCTGGCGAATTCACCCTGCCCCAGACCAGGCAATAAACTTCAGAAAATCGCGTCGAACAGCAGCACGAAGCCGAAGGCGGCAATCAGCACGCCGGTCCACTTGTTGATGCGGTCGAACAACGCCCCGCTGATCCGCGATTTCAGCCGGTCGACGATGAAACCCAGGAACAGCCACCATGCGAGGCCGCCGATGGCCACACCCGCCACCGTGAGAAGCGGCCGGTAGGCTGCGGCCGATAATTTCAGCACTGCGCTCATGGTGCCAAAGATCGCCAGGAAGCCGAACAGCGTCGCCGGGTTGGTGATGGTCAGCGTGAACGTGGTGAGCATCTTGCGGGCGATCTGGCGCTTGCTGGGCGGCTCCAGGGTTTGGACCTCAGCCAGGCTCATATGGGTGCGCGCAATCCTGAGCCCCATCGCCACCATCAACACCCCGGCAGCCAGCGTGAGAAGCAGCGCGTAGTCGGTGATGAAGCGTTCGATCGAGCGCACCCCATAGGCGGCCACGATGGCAAACACCGTGTCGGCCACAACAGCGCCGGCACCGACTAGGAAGGCCACGGCGAAGTTGCGGCGCAGCGCCGTGCGGATCACCAGCACGTTGACCGGGCCCAAGGGTGCTGTCACCGACAGGCCGATGGCAATGCCTGCAGTCAGAAGAAGCGCAATATCTGCCACTTACCGGACGTCCACCACGACCCGGCCACGCACCTTGCCGGCCACGATATCGGCCGCCACCTGCGGCACGTCCTCGAGCTTCACATGGGTGGTCAGCGCGTGGAGCTTGGTGAGGTCGAGATCCTGAACCAGCCGCTCCCACACCTGGAGGCGGCGCGCCATGGGGGTCGAGACGGAATTGATGCCGACGAGCTTGACACCGCGCAGGATGAAGGGCGCCACCGACGATGGCAGATCCATGCCCTGGGCCAGGCCACAGGCGGCGACCGTTCCGTCTTCCTTGATCTGCGAAATGACATTGGCCAGCGTGGTCGAGCCGACCGAATCGACGGCACCGGCCCAGCGGGTCTTGGCCAAAGGCTTCACCGGCCCGTTGAACTCGTTGCGGTCGACGACGCCAGCTGCACCAAGATCTTTCAGGAAGGATTCCTCGGAGGTGCGGCCGGTGGAGGCGATGACGGTGTAGCCGAGCTTGGCGAGTATCACGATGGCCGTGGTGCCGACACCGCCGGCAGCACCGGTGACGAGGATCTCGCCATCTGATGGCTTAACCCCCTGCTCTTCCAGCGCCATGACGCAGAGCATGGCGGTATAGCCCGCCACGCCCACTGACATGCAGTCGGCCGCCGTCCAGCCCTGCGGCACGGGAACCAGCCAGTCGCCATTGACACGGGCCATTTCGGAGAAGCCGCCATGGTGCATTTCGCCGACCCCGTAGCCGTTCAGCACCACCTCATCGCCCGCCTTCCAGCGCGGATGGGTGGAACTCTTCACCACACCGGCGAAGTCGATGCCGGGGATCAGCGGAAACCGCCGGGCGATCGGCGCCTTGCCGGTGACGGCCAGGCCGTCCTTGTAGTTGACCGAGGAATGCGTGACCTCGACGGTGACGTCGCCCACCATCAGGTCGCTTTCCTCCAGCGTCGTCAGTTCGGCCTTCTGGCCGCTGTCGGTCTTGGAAATGAGGATGGCGCGGAAAGACATGTGTGTACTCCTGTCAGAGGGCTTCGATGAAGCGGACGGGCTGGCCCGCCGCTGGTCCGGTGATGTCGCCGTTCCACATGACGCGGCGCCCCCTCACGAAGGTGCCAACCGGCCAGCCGGTGACGGTCATGTCGTGATAGGGCGTCCACTTGCAACGGCTTTCGATCCAGTCATTGGTGATCTGACGCTTGGCCTTGAGATCGACAATGGTGAGGTCTGCATCATAGCCTTCGGCGATGCGGCCCTTGCCGGCCATGCCGAAGATGCGGTTGGGACCATGCGAGGTAAGGTCGACGAAGCGCTCGATCGTGAGCCTGCCCTTGTTCACGTAGTCCAGCATGATCGGGACAAGCGTCTGGACGCCCGGCATGCCCGACGGCGATTCGGGATAGGACTTGCGTTTCTCCTCCATGGTGTGGGGCGCATGGTCCGAGCCCAGCACGTCGACGAGCCCCGACTGCAACGCTTGCCACACGCCGAGCCGGTGGCGCGCCTCGCGGACCGGCGGGTTCATCTGGATCAGCGTGCCAAGCCGCGCATAGTCTTCCAGGGCAAAGCACAGGTGATGCGGTGTCACCTCGACCGTCGCCACGTCACGATGGGCAGCGAGGAGCGGAAATTCATCGGCAGTCGAAACGTGCAGCACATGGATGCGCTTTCCGGCCTCGCGGGCCAGCCGCAGCAGGCGCTCGGTGCACAGACGCGCGGCTTCCGCATCGCGCCAGACCGGATGGCTGGCGGGATCGTCCTTGATCCGCTCGCCCTTGCGCTCGTTGAGGCGGAATTCATCCTCGGAGTGGAAGGCGGCGCGGCGGCGGATGTTCTTCAGGATCGTGGCGACGCCGTCGTCATCTTCCACCAGCAGCGTGCCGGTGGATGAGCCCATGAACACCTTGATGCCGGCACAGCCGGGAAGCCGCTCGAACTCGCCCAGGAGATGCGCGTTGTCGCGGGTGCCGCCCATGTAGAAGGCAAAGTCGCAATGCATGCGGTTGGTGGCGCGGGCGACCTTGTCGGCAAGTGCCGCTTCCGTCACCGTCAATGGATTGGTGTTGGGCATCTCGAAGACCGCGGTGACACCCCCCTGCACCGCGGCGCGGCCGCCGGTTTCCAGGTCTTCCTTGTGCTCGGCGCCTGGTTCGCGCAAGTGCACCTGGCTGTCCACCACGCCGGGCAGGATGTGCAGGCCCTCGCAGTCGATCACCTCGCCGGCCTGTTCCTTCACATAATGGCCGATGCCTACAATCTTGCCGTTGGTGATGGCGACATCGCGCTGACCCACGCCGTCGTGATTCACTACGGTTCCGCCCTTGAGGATGATCTCTGCCGTTTTCACCTGGTCAGTTTCCTTGAATGTGCGTCCGCGCCTTCGTAAATGTGAAGAAGAGGCGAAGCAACAACCATGCGCGATATTCATTTCACGGAAGGCAGTTTGCCGGGGCGGGCGGTCCTTCGGATCGAGGGACCAGAGGCGGCCCATTTCCTCCATAATTTGCTGACCACAGATATTGAGGCACTGGAGCCGGGGCGGGCGGCCTATGGCGCCCTGCTCACGCCGCAGGGCAAGATGCTGTTCGACATGTTCGTGGCCCGGACGGAAGCAGGCTTCCTGGTGGATTGCGCCGCCTCGCAAGCTGCGGACCTCGCCAAGCGGCTGTCGCTGTACAAGCTGCGCGCCAAGGTGACGGTCAGCGCCGGCGATGGGCTTCACGTCGGTGTCGCGGGCACCGAGCCGGCCGAGGCGCTGCGCTATGTCGATCCGAGATGCCCAACGATCGGCTGGCGCTACATCTCCGAACAGCAGTCGCCACCGGCCGAGGACTACAATGCCGCCCGTATCGCGCTGGGCCTCGCCGACACCGATGACGACCTGGGATCGGGCGATTATTTCCCGCACGAGGCCAACCTCGACCAACTGTGCGGTGTCAGCTTCAAGAAGGGCTGCTACATCGGCCAGGAAGTCGTCTCCCGCATGGAACATCGGGGCACGGCGCGAAACCGCATCCTGCCTGTGGAACTCGACGGCACCCCGCCGGCCAAGGGCACCGTCATCCGGTCAGGCGACAAGCAGATCGGCACGCTGCTCTCGTCGCGCGGCACCATGGCGCTGGCGTTGATCCGGCTCGACCGGCTGGCCGAAGCGGCCGAGCCACTGCTGACAGATGCTGTCACGGTGACCGTGCTCAAACCGCGCTGGGCCCGCTATGACGTGCCGAACGCGGGGGATGAAGCATGAGTGCCGTCAAACACGAAGATGGGCTGTGCCGCTGTGGCTGGTGCGGCACCGATCCGCTCTATGTCCACTATCACGACACCGACTGGGGCGTGCCGGAGTACGATAGCCGCGCCCTGTTCGAAAAGCTGCTGCTCGATGGCTTCCAGGCCGGCCTGTCGTGGATCACCATCCTCAGGAAGCGCGACAACTTCCGCAAGGCGTTCGACGGCTTCGACGCCGGGACAATGGCGCGCTACACGCCGAAGAAGCTGGAGAAGCTGATGCAGGATGCCGGCATCGTGCGCAACCGGCTGAAGATCGAGGCCAGCGTAACCAATGCCCAAGCCTATCTCGCGATTCCGGATTTTTCCCACTATCTCTGGGATTTCATCGACGGCCAGCCGATCCAGAACCAGCGCCGGAGCATGACCGACATTCCCGTGAAGACGCCTGTGGCGGAGAAGATGTCGAAGGACCTGCAGAAGCGCGGGTTCCGCTTCGTCGGCCCCACCATCGTCTATGCCTTCATGCAGGCTTGCGGACTGGTGAACGACCATCTCGTCGACTGTCACCGCCACGAGGCCGTGAAGCATGCCGCGCAACAGCGCTGACAGGACACCGCGTGCCTGGCAGCGCATGCTGTCGGGGCGCAGGCTCGACCTCCTCGACCCCTCCCCGCTCGACATCGAGATCGAGGACATTGCCCATGGTCTCGCGCGCGTGGCGCGATGGAACGGCCAGACCAGGGGCGACCACGCCTTCTCCGTGGCCCAGCATTGCGTGCTGGTGGAACAGATCGCGGTTCATGTCGACCCCTTGCTTGACCGCGCCGCCAGGCTTGCGGCCCTGCTCCACGATGCCCCCGAATATGTGATCGGCGACATGATCTCGCCCTTCAAGGCAGCACTGGGGCTGGACTACAAGGCCTTCGAGCACCGGCTGATGGCGGCGATCCACGTGCGCTTCGGCCTGCCGGCGAAGAATGCCGCCAAGCTCGAGACCGCGATCAAGTCCGCTGATCGCATCGCCGCCTATCTGGAAGCGACACAGCTGGCAGGCTTCACCGTGGCCGAGGCCGAGAAATTCTTCGGACGGCCAAAGGGCCTCGCCGGCGAAGGTTCGGCCAAATTCCACAAGCTGAAGCCGCTTGCGCCGAACGAGGCATCGGCGCTCTATGTGAGAGCGTTCAGGAGGCTCAGCTGAACGATGATCGTTGTTTGTCCGTTGAACAAGGTGCAGCAACTGGTCGATGAACATGGCGTCAGCCATGTCGTGACCCTGCTGGCGCCCGACACGCCGCATGATGCGCCGCGTGGCGTGGCAAAGGACCGGCACCTCCGTCTCTATTTCCACGACATCGTGCAGGCGATGGACGGCCACACGCCGCCGCGCACGGCCGATGCCGAACGCCTGATCGCCTTCCTCGAGGCGTGGGAACGGGAGCGGCCCATGCTCATCCACTGCTGGGCGGGGATCAGCCGTTCCACGGCTGCAGCTTTCACCGCGCTGTGCCTTCTTCGTCCGTCGACGGATGAAGAGCAAATCGCCTGGGAATTGCGCGAGGCCTCTCCTTCGGCAACACCCAACCGGCTGATCGTGCAGTTGGCCGACGACGTCATGGGCCGTGGCGGCCGCATGGTCCGCGCCATCGAGAAGATTGGCCGCGGCGAAGAGGCCTATGAGGGAACGCCCTTCGTGTTGCGCCCGTAATCAGCGCCCGCTGTGGGCGTAGTCCCAATAGAGATCGCGCGCCTTCTGCATGACGGGGCCTGGCTGCAGGTCGCGCGTCTCGACCCGAGTGACGGGCACCACCTTGCCGTAGTTGCCGGTGGAGAACACCTCGTCGGCGTCGATGAACTCCTGCCAGCGGATGGCGCGTTCATGCACCGTGACGCCCGCCTGGCGCAGCAGCTTGATGACGCGCTGGCGGGTGACGCCGTTGAGGAAACAGCCATTGGGCACCGGCGTGTGCGCGGCACCGTCTTTCACCAGCCAGATGTTGGCGGTGGCAAGCTCCGCCACATTACTGGCCGGATCAAGCATCACGGCATTGTCAAAACCGCGCGCCTTGGCCTCGCGCATTGCCCGGGCCGAATTCGGATAATGGCAGGCGGCCTTGGCGTCGGTGGGGGCGTATTCGAGCGACGGCCGGCGGAACGGCGAGCAGGTGACGGAAAAGCCCTTGGGCTTCGGCAGCGGCGAATCATAGACGCTGACCGAAAATTCGGTGGTCTCCGGATCGACATCGACGAAGCCGTCGGCCGCCCAGAACATCGGGCGGAGATAGAGCTCGGCACCCTTTGGAAATTTGGCGATGCCGTCGCGGATAAGTTCTTCGATCTCGCCGGCGGATTTTAGCGCCTTGAGACCGAAGACCTCTGCCGAGCGCACGATCCGCTGGCAGTGCTGGTCGAGATCGGGCGCCACGCCTTCGAAAGCACGCGCACCGTCGAACACGCAGGAGCCCAGCCAGGGTGCATGGGTCATGGGGCCCATGATCATCGGGTTGCCCAGATGCCATTCTCCCTTGTACCAGGTCCAGGCCGTGCCCGTAGTTTCCTTCGACGACATGCTTCACCTCTTGAAATGGCCTAGCTTTAATTAAGTCGGCGGCAAAGAGAAAGGGCGCCGAACGGCGCCCTGCATTGTTACAGGATCGGCGCTGCCGTCATGAATCGGAATAGAAGATGTGGCGCCCGATCTTGATGAGGCGCTTCATGTTCTTCGCCCATTTCGGACGCACGTAGTCGGCGTGATAGTTCGTGGCGGTGCCGATGGCGGCGACCTTCGAGTCGCCCGCCAGCGCCTTCTGGGCGATGCGCTTGGAATTGGCCCAGGCGGAAGCGCTCCTCACATCATCCGGCAGGCCGTCGCAAGCAAAGGAGAACTGGCAGGAATTGCGCCGTCCCGACCCTTGATAGACCACGCCGCAGATGGTCTTGGGATAGTCCGGATCCTTCACACGGTTGAGGATCACCTTGGCCACCGCCAGCTGGCCGAGTTCCGATTCAGACCGGGCCTCGAAATAGACGGCACGGGCGAGGCAATTCTCTTCGGCGAGCTGGATGCGGCGCTGGGCCACGGCCTTCTGCTTCTCGGCGCGATTTTCCTTGGCCTCGCTGCGCTTGAGCTTGAAAGCCTGTTCGATCTTCGACGCCGGCGGCGTCATGGCGATCCTTTTCTTGGTAGGTTCGTCAACGGATCTCAGGTTGACCGAAGCAGGGATGATCTGGACGTCGTCCGGCAGCTTGGCGATGGTGGTTTCCCTGACCGGCGGCGAGACGATATCACCCTTGCCGCTTTCCATCACGTCCTGCCCGGCGACCGCCACGGCGTCATGCTTCCCGACAGCCGTGATATTGACGATCTCGAGTGAATCGACGTCCGGCAGAAGCGAACCCTTTGAAACGATGTTTGAAGACGGCGCCACCAGCACGTCCAAAACGTCATCGGGACCTGCATTGTGGGCCACTGCGTTCTGGCCCATGTAATGGCCCGCGAACGCAAATGCCGTGACCAGCATGAGACCGCCGAATGCAATCGGACCATATTCGCGGAGCGCACCACGCTCCTCACGAACTTCAAAGTCCCGGTATTCGTGGGCCTGCACCGGCCCTTCCCTGCGCCTTACTCTCTTCACTTCCCCTCGACACACCGTGGGCCGCGACTTGTGACGGCGTTGTTAACACGCGGTAGCCTAATGCACGTCCGTTTATCATAGGTTAACCATGCCAGCAACCGAAAGCCGCCACTTTTCCAGCCACATTCCGACATGACAAATTCTTGGTTAACGCCCTGCATCAATTCGAAATACTCAGCGATTTGAGAGGCTTGCCTGAGCCGCCGCGAGTCTCGCAATGGGCACGCGGAAGGGCGAACAGGAAACATAATCGAGGTGCAATGTGTCGCAGAAGGCGATCGACGCCGGATCGCCTCCATGCTCGCCGCAAATGCCAACCTTGAGACCGGGTTTCGCCTCCCGGCCACGGGCCGTGCCAATGTCCACCAGTTCGCCCACACCCTCGGTATCGAGCGAGATGAACGGGTCGGTGGGAAACACGCCCTTGGCCGTGTATTCGCCGATGAAGCGCGAGGCATCATCGCGGCTGATACCGAAGGTGGTCTGGGTCAGGTCATTGGTGCCGAATGAGAAGAATTCGGCCGACTGGGCAATTTCGCCAGCCCTCAGCGCAGCCCGTGGCAACTCGATCATGGTACCGACGAGATAGTCGATGGCGGTGCCGGTTTCACCGGCCACGGCCTTGGCCTGGGCGACGATCCGGTCCTTCACCACATCGAGTTCCGCCTTGCTGGCAACCAGCGGCACCATCACCTCCGGAATCGGAGCCTTGCCCGTACGCTTGGCCACTTCCGTCGCCGCCTCGAAGATGGCGCGGGCCTGCATTTCGGCGATCTCGGGATAGGAGATCAGCAGGCGGACGCCACGGTGCCCCAGCATGGGGTTGAACTCCTTGAGCTCCGCTACCCGTGCGCGGAGCGCATCAGGACTGGCGTCCATTTCGTCGGCGACCTCGTCGATCTCGTGATCGGCATGCGGCAGGAACTCGTGCAGCGGCGGGTCGAGCAGCCGGATGGTGACGGGAAGTCCCGCCATGATCTCGAACAGTTCGATGAAGTCCTGGCGCTGCATCGGCAATAGCCTGGCGAGTGCGGCGCGGCGTGCTTCCAGCTTGTCGGCGAGGATCATCTGGCGCACGGCGACGATGCGGTTGGCATCGAAGAACATGTGCTCGGTGCGGCACAGCCCGATCCCTTCGGCACCGAAATCGCGCGCTGTCCGGGCATCGAGCGGGGTCTCGGCATTGGCGCGCACCCCCATGCGGCGCAATTCGTCGGCCCAGGTCATCAACTCGCCGAAATCGCCGGAGAGCTCAGGCTTGATGGTGGCGACTTCCCCCCTCATCACCTGGCCCGTTCCGCCATCGATGGTGATGGTGTCGCCCTCTTTCAGCGTGACGCCCATGACCGACATGGTACCCGCCTTGTAGTCCACACGGATGCTGCCGGCGCCGGAAACGCAGGGCTTGCCCATGCCGCGCGCCACCACGGCGGCGTGCGAGGTCATGCCGCCGCGGGTGGTAAGAATGCCTTCGGCCGCATGCATGCCGTGGATATCCTCGGGACTGGTTTCGATGCGGACCAGAATGACCCGGTGGTGCAGCGCTTTGAGTTTCTCGGCCTCATCCGCATCGAACACGATCTGGCCCGATGCGGCCCCCGGAGAGGCCGGAAGTCCGGTGGCGATGACATCGCGCTTCGCCTTGGGATCGAGCGTTGGATGCAGCAGCTGGTCGAGCGAGGCGGGATTGATCCGCTGCACCGCCTCGGCCTTCGAGATCAGCCCCTCGCGTGCCATGTCCACGGCAATCTTGAGCGCCGACTTGGCGGTCCGCTTGCCGGTGCGGGTCTGCAGCATCCAGAGCTTGCCCTCCTGGATGGTGAACTCCATGTCCTGCATGTCGCGATAGTGGGTTTCGAGCCGGTCGAAGATCGCGGCCAGCTCCTTGAACGTCTCCGGCATCAGCGCCTCGAGCGACGGCGCGCCGGAATTGCCCTCGATGCGGGCCTTCTCGGTGATCGCCTGGGGGGTGCGGATGCCCGCCACCACGTCTTCGCCCTGGGCATTGACCAGAAACTCGCCATAGAGTTCGCGTTCGCCAGTCGACGGGTTACGTGTGAACGCCACGCCCGTGGCGCTGCCGTCGCCGCGGTTGCCGAACACCATGGCCTGAACGTTGACCGCTGTGCCCCAACTTTCCGGCAGACCATTGAGCTTGCGGTAGGTGATGGCACGCGCCGACATCCACGAACGGAACACGGCACCGATGGCCCCCCAGAGTTGGGCCTGGACGTCCTGCGGGAACGGTTCGTCCGTGGCACGCGCCACCAGATCCTTGTAGCGGACGATGAGATCCTGCCATTCATCGGCGGTGACCTCAGTGTCAAGCGCATAACCGCGCTCTTCCTTGTAACCGCCGAGAATGTCCTCGAAATCCGAGTGGTCGACGCCCATGACGACATCGGCATACATGTTGATGAAGCGGCGGTAGCTGTCATAGGCAAAGCGGCGGTCGCCGGACCGCCTGGCCAGGGCCTCGACGGTGACATCGTTGAGACCGAGATTCAGCACCGTGTCCATCATGCCGGGCATGGAGGCGCGGGCGCCCGAGCGGATTGACAACAATAGCGGGTTTTCAGCGTCGCCCAGGCCACCACCGGCGACCTTTTCCACCCCGGCCAGCGCCGCGGCGACCTGAGCCTCCAAGCCTTCCGGATACGTCTCGGCATTCGCGTAATAGGTGTTGCACACCTCTGTGGTGATGGTGAAGCCCGGCGGCACCGGCAGGCCCAGATTGGCCATTTCCGCCAGATTGGCGCCCTTGCCGCCCAACAGGTCCTTCATGGCCGCGCGGCCTTCCGCCGTGCCACCACCGAACGAATAAACGAATTTTCGGGAATCAGGCGCCATCTCTCAATCTCTCTCGGCTGGGGTTCTAGCGGCGTAGAGGGCGGCGGCCCGCCAGAAGTAAAACCACAGTTAACAACTTGGTGCAACGCAATATCGCAATTGCGACATCACGGCATTGATCCGGATCAGATTTTGCTTATGCCGGTGCCTGCAATGGAACTGGCGCGCGTGGCGTTCGGATGAACAGCACCCAGAGCGCAATGCCGAGATTGAGCAGGTTCCAGGCGATGCCATGGATGAAGGCGGCCTGATACGAGCCCGTGAAATCATAGATCTCGCCCGACAGCCAGCCCCCGACTGCCATGCCGAGCACGGTGGCGGTCAGAACCAGGCTAATGCGATGGGCTGCCTCGCGCGCCGGAAAATGGTCGCGGATGATCAGGGCATAGCTCGGCACGATGCCGCCCTGCGACAGGCCGAACAGGGCCGAGACGACATAAAGTGACGCCAGCCCGTCGAACGGGATGTAGAAGGCCAGCGCCAGCAACTGGAGGAAGGAGCCGGCGATCAGCGTGGTGAGGCCGCCGAGCTTGTCGGCGATGAAACCCGAAGCCAGTCGGCTGACGACGCCGAAGCCCAGCATCAGCGACAGCATTTCGGCGCCCTTGGCAGGACCGTACCCGAGATCGGCACAATAGGCGACGATGTGAACCTGGGGCATGGACATGGCTACGCAGCAGGCCAGCCCCGCCAGAACCAGCGCCGGGTAGAGCAGCGGATGGCCCGGCAGCAGTCCCTTGGCACCGGCACTTTGGCTGGCCGGGCTTGCGACGTCGTGGAAAACCGGCCGCCGACGCAACAACACGGCCAGCGGCAGCATGATGTCGATGCACAAGACGCCGATCACAAGATAGGTGGTACGCCAGCCATGGGTTTCGATCGCCGCCTGGATGAAGGGCGGCCAGATGGTGCCGGCGATATAGTTGCCGCTGGCGACGATGGCGACCGCCAGGCCGCGCCGCTTGAAGAACCACTGCGATACGTCGGCCACCAGCGGACCGAAGGTCGAGGCACTGCCCAGAAAGCCGATGAACACGCCCTGGATGATCAACAACTGCCAGTAGGTTTCCGACATGGCGGCGAGGATGAAACCGGCACCCAGCGACAGCCCGCTGATGGCAAGCGGCACGATGATGCCGAATCGGCTGGCGACCCGGCCCATGACGAAGACACCGAGGCCGAAGCCGATGAATGTGACGGTATAGGGCAAGGAGGCCCCTGCCCTGTCGATGCCGAATTCCTGCTGGATAGTCGGAATCACCACAACTGCGACCCACAGGCCGATGCCGCCGACGATGGCCAGCACCAGCGACAACGCCAGCCGAATCCAGGCATATTGGCCGTCGGGCAGATCAGGGTTTACAGCAGCCATGGAGGCTTGCTACGCGAGACGCAACCCAAGGTCAAAGCCTGTTCCCGAATGCCGGCCCAGACCTTGGCGAAGAGGCCTGAGTGGAATGCGTCAATGTGGGCCAGCCTTGGCGCAACAATTCTGCTCTAAGAAGTTGACGACGATCAACTATTCCGACTTTTCATGATTCCGTCATGAGTCCGGTTGATCTAGGGGGAATGATGTCGATGCGGCTGCGCGCTCTGGTCACAATCACCGCCTTGCTCGTTGTTGCGGCCGTCCACTGGGGCCTCGCCACGGCCGTTGCGCGGCTGGTGACGGAAAATTACCTGCAGCGCGAGGGGCGGTTGAGCCAGGAATTTCTGGACGGCATCCTGGCAACCGAAGTCCACCCTGAAGACTTGTTCACGCAGCCCTATCCCAGCCCGACACTGACCTCCTTCGCGGCCCACGTCCGTCAGCTTCCGGGTATCGTCCGTGCCAACGTCTATTCGCCGGACGGTTTCATCCGGCATTCCACCGAAGCCAACCTGGTTGGCGTTCAGTTCAAGGACAACATCGAACTGAACAGTGCCTTCGACGGACAGCTTGACGTCAACCTGATGTCATCGCCGGAGGCGGGCAAGGGCGAACACCTGGCGCTGGGCGACATGGGCAGCGGCGGATTGATCGAGGCCTACATCCCAGTGGCCGACACCAGCGGCAAGATCGTGTCGGTGGTGGAGTTCTATCGCAAGGACAGCACCATTGTGCAAACCCGGGGGGAGGCCACCCGGTACATCTGGCTGGCGGGGCTTGCCAATGGCCTCATCGTCATCGCGCTGGCATGGCTGCTGACGCGGCGGACCGGCAGAGCCACCTAGTGGGTAATGCGCCAAGACGGAATCGTCTTGGCGAAGCAATGACGCACCAACCTATTGAAAGGTCACATCCAGCCGACCTGGCCGCGATGCCGGAGGAAATGGTCTGCGAGCACGATGGCCATCATGGCTTCGCCGACCGGCACGGCGCGGATGCCGACGCAAGGGTCGTGGCGGCCCTTGGTCATGACGTCGGTCTCTTCGCCCGATGCCGTCACCGTCTTGCGCAGCGCCAGGATCGACGATGTCGGCTTCACCGCGAAGCGCACCACGACGTCCTGGCCGGTGGAGATGCCGCCCAGAATGCCGCCGGCATTGTTGGACAGGAATTCCGGCTTGCCGTGGTGCATGCGGATTTCATCGGCGTTCTGCTCGCCCGAAAGGGCCGCCGACGCGAAGCCCGCGCCGATTTCGACACCCTTCACCGCATTGATGCTCATCATGGCGGAGGCGAGGTCCTGGTCGAGCTTGCCATAGACCGGCGCGCCCCAGCCGGCGGGAACGCCGCTCGCCGTCACCTCGATGACGGCACCACAGGACGACCCCTCCTTGCGCACACCATCCAGATAGTCCTCGAAGAACTTGGCGGCCTTATAATCCGGCGTGAAGAACGGATTGCGTCCGACTTCCGACCAGTCCCAATTGGTGGGATCGATCTTGTGCGGACCCATCTGCACCAGCGCGCCCTTGATCTCGACACCGGGTATGATCTTTCGCGCAATGGCACCAGCCGCGACGCGCGCGGCCGTCTCGCGCGCCGACGAGCGCCCGCCGCCCTTGTAGTCGCGGATTCCGTACTTGGCCTGATAGGTAAAATCGGCGTGGCCCGGGCGGAAGGTGTCGCGAATGTCCGAATAGTCCTTGGAACGCTGGTCGACATTCTCGATCATCAGCATGATCGGCGTGCCCGTGGTCACAGGACCGCCGGTGCGCTCATCCTCGAACACGCCCGACATGATCTTCACCTGGTCGGGTTCCTGGCGCTGTGTGGTGAAGCGCGATTGGCCCGGCCGCCGCTTGTCGAGGAAGAGTTGGATCTCCTCCGCCCTCAGCGGGATGTTGGGCGGGCAACCGTCGACGATGCAGCCGATGGCGGGACCATGGCTTTCGCCGAAGCTGGTAACGCGGAACAGATGACCGAAGGTATTGTGCGACATGGCACCTGATTAAGACGCATCGACGGTTGCGTCAAACCAGTCTGCCTGACCATCGGCAAGCCGGCAATAGCAGCCTTGCCGCATCACCATGTCGACGAGGTCCCGCTTCGGCAAACGGGCCAGACCGGCAACCACGCAGCGGCCGATGGCACCATGCGCCACGACCACCGTCGGACGGTCCAGCGTATCGAGCCATTGGTCAATCCGCACCTGTCCGTCCTCATAGCTTTCGCCGCCATCCGGCCGCCAGTGGTAGCGGTCGTCGGGATGGGCCGGGTACACCGGCGAATCACGCATGTCGAGGAAGTGCTTTCCTTCCCAGACACCAAAGCAAAGCTCTTGTACAGCAGGTTCGACGGCAACCTGATCCGGGGCCAGCGACAGCGCGTCGGCAATGTAGCCCATGGTCTGACGCGCGCGCAGCAACGGGCTGACAACGAAACTGAAATCGGTTGAGTTGACGGCGGTATCTGCCAGAGCTTCGGCAACAGCCCGTGCCTGCAGATGACCCCTTCCGTTGAGCGGCGTGTCGGTCCAACCCTGGATCAGACCCTGGACATTCCAGTCCGTCTCGCCATGCCGGATGAAGTAGACGGGCGGGCGCGACTTACTCACCGCCACCATTGACCGTGATATCCGGCGCTTCCGGATTCTTCATGCCGACGATGTGGTAGCCCGCATCGACGTGGAGGATTTCGCCGGTGACACCGCGGCCGAGATCTGACAGCAGATAGAGGCCGGAATCGCCGACTTCGTCGATGGTCACCGTGCGCCGGAGGGGCGAATTGTATTCGTTCCAGCGCAGAATATAGCGGAAGTCGCCGATGCCGGACGCGGCAAGCGTCTTGATCGGACCGGCGGAAATGGCATTGACGCGGATCGCCTTGGGACCGAGATCGGCGGCCATGTAACGCACGGACGCCTCGAGGCCAGCCTTGGCGACCCCCATCACGTTGTAGTGCGGCATCCACTTCTCGGCACCATAGTAGGTCAGTGTCAGCAGCGAGCCGCCATTGTTCATGAGCTTCTCGGCACGCTGGGCGACAGCGGTGAACGAGTAGACACTGATAAACATGGTCTTGGTGAAATTGTCCGCCGTGGTGTCGACATAACGGCCGGTGAGTTCGTCCTTGTCCGAAAAGGCTATGGCATGGACAACGAAATCGAGACCGCCCCATTCCTTCTCGATGGCGGCAAAGGAGGCATCGACCGACGGCATGTTGGTCACGTCGCAGGGAACCACGATCTTCGAGCCGAGATCGGCGGCCAGCGGCTCGACACGCTTGCGCAGCGCATCGCCCTGATAGGTGAAGGCCAGCTCGGCACCCTGTGCCGCACAGGCCTTGGCGATTCCCCAAGCGATCGAACGGTTGTTGGCCACGCCCATGATGAGGCCGCGCTTGCCCGCCATCAAACCCTTGTTATCGCTCATATTGTTCCCACTTCCAGACGACCGGGCAGAGCCCTGCTGGGGCGCTAATTGACACAATCACGCCCATTGGTCCACTGGAAAGACCGCCACTCCCAGTTCAACACTTGTTACGTATTTTAACGGATCAGCCGCCCTATCCGACCACAACCCAGGCGCCGCTGCGCCGCCGGCAGGCCGTGCCCGCATAGATTCGCGGCTCGCCCCTGACCCAGACGGTGTGCTCGTAATCGCGGCACATGCGCGGACCCCGGTAGTAGGTGCGCAAAGGCCGGAAGCGGCCGCGATAGCCCGCCCGGGTACTGGTCCAGACCTCGACGCGATTGTAGCGCAGGCCCCGGTCGGTCGCCTCGTAGGCATATTCACGGTCGCGGTCGTCGAGATCCCGGCCGATGCTGGCGCCGACGACGGCACCGAGCGCTGCCCCGACCAGCGTCGTCGCCACACGGCCATCTCCACGGCCAACGGCGTTGCCAACGAGGCCGCCTGCGACGCCACCAAGAAGCGCGCCGGACGTCTCGCGCGGACCGCTGTCGGCCGCGCATCCAGCCAGCAACATCCCGACCACGGCAATGATCGCCACACCCTTGACTTTCATGCAATTCCCCCGCGACTTCGCGCTTACGATGGTTTATCCCTGTTGCCACTATGGGATTGCGCGGTGGCGCAAACGCGGATGAAGTGTGGAGGAAGTTGGGCGGAACGCCCGATGGTTAACGAATCATGAGCCTGAGCGACATTTCAAAACTGACGGCCTCCATGGGTTTCGCGGAACGCAACGATCCATTCGCCCTGTTCGCCGACTGGATGAAGGATGCGGAAGCCTCCGAACCCAACGACCCGAATGCCATGGCGCTGGCGACCGTCGACGAGGAAGGCCTGCCCAACGTCCGCATGGTGCTGCTCAAAGGGTTCGATGCCCAGGGCTTCGTGTTCTACACGAATTTCGAAAGCCAGAAGGGCCAGGAAATCCTCGGCACCATGAAGGCTGCCCTGGTGTTCCACTGGAAGTCGCTGCGGCGGCAGGTTCGCGTGCGCGGCATCGTTACGGAAGTGTCGAAGAAAGAGGCGGATGACTATTTCGCGTCTCGCGCCCGCGACAGCCGCATTGGCGCCTGGGCTTCCCAGCAGTCGCGGCCGCTGGAGAGCCGCTTCGCGCTGGAAACGGCGGTGGCCATGAACGCGGCAAAATTCGCCATCGGCGAGGTGCCGCGGCCGCCCTACTGGTCGGGTTTCCGCATCAAGCCCCTGTCGATCGAGTTCTGGCACGACCGGCCGTTCCGGCTCCATGACCGGGTGGTGTTCCGCCGTGCCAGCGAAACCCAGGCGTGGTCCAAGACGCGGCTCTATCCCTGACCTGAGCGGCCTCCCGCCTATTGGGCGGGCGTCGTCGAGCCGGTGGTCGATCCCGGTTCGTCCGCCGGTGCTGCGGGTGGTTCGACATTCGCCGTCGGCGTCTGGTCTGACGGCATGCTGGCCTGGCGGTTGCCGCCCGGCATTGCCACCCAATAGATGAGGCCAATCACGATGACAGCGCCGACGACCCAGGCGGCGATGACGGCTGGCTTGCGATTGTCTGCAGGCATGGAACTCTCCTCCGGAGGGGCGCCGTCCCATTTCCTTTGCGTCAATGAGACTGATCCACGACTCGGGCGAAAACGAGGCAAAGGCTTCCATTCGAAGAGTAGACCGGTGGGACCTTTCCGGGTGAATGGCTTTCGCCTATAGCTCTGCGCATGACGCAAGTTCCAGACAACGCACGCAAGACACTCATCCTGACGGGAGCCTCGCGCGGCATCGGCCATGCCACGGTCAAGCGGTTCTCGACCGCGGGATGGCGGGTAATCACCTGTTCGAGGCAACCCTTTCCCGAGGACTGCCCGTGGGATGCGGGACCAGAAGACCACATCGTGGTCGACCTGGCCTCTTCGGACGACACCCACGCGGCCATTGCCCAGATGAAGAAAAAGCTCAAGGCGCAAGGCTCCAGGCTTCATGCGCTCGTAAACAATGCCGCGATCAGCCCCAAGAAGCCGGACGGCGGAAGGCTCAACACCATCGAGACCGA
>ERZ795053.3425-NODE-3425-length-18056-cov-5.978446_pt1 | contig 18056 bp, 2 predicted proteins | sample MGYA00375137_ERZ795053 | MGnify/ENA primary metagenome ERZ795053 (study PRJEB30182, sample SAMN05720284) | activated sludge metagenome | isolation source: Anaerobic digester | place: Hong Kong | collected 2014-12-17 ...
GGATCAAAGTTCCCATTATTATTGCCCGTCGAATCGATAATTTCATAACCAACAACGTCAAGTATCCCGGCATTGGCTGTCAACGTGAACAAACTTTCCCAGCATTCATCGCCGGATAAGGCTAAAAGGTAAAAATCGATCTGATGCTGGTCGGGAATATCATTGTTAATCTGGATTGTAAAAGCATTTTCAACAGTAACCGCATTACCTGCAGGAATATTCCCGTAATTTGCCGAATTGTTCAACAAAATGACAAATTCATCTGATGTGGACAGATTGACGACGACATCAGTGGCTGTGATAATTCCTGAATTTTTCATTCGAACGCTGAGACCTGCAATTTCTCCATAATCCGGCAGACCATTATTATTTCCCAGGGAGTCACTAATTTCCACATTATCAAAATAAACTGCCGCACTACCAGATGCCGTACACTGAATGTTTTCATAAATGGTTTGTGTATTAAAGCCGGTAACAACAAGCAATACATCACCCGGTTCAAATTCGTGCGGGATAGAAACGGTGCCGTTTGCCCCGGTAAAAGCTTTAGCATTAACTCCGTTTTGAGAAAGTGAAACCAATGCATCCTTCAATGGTGCTCCGTTCAGAGTGATGGTTGTTACGAACGGAGAGCCGGTTTGAAGAGTTGTGTTGCTGAGGCTGATTGCATCCGGTGATTTTGTTCTGGCCTGCAGTGAAGGATCGCCAAAAATTGTCCAGGTCTGGATGGTCTGCAGATCAGCTGTTCCCATTGATTCAGTGTACATTAGGATGAGACCGTTAACAATCACTGACCCGAGTATTGTACGTCCTTCAGTGGTGTTAATGCCGTTTCCCGGGTTGGTAGTGTAATTATAACCACCGGTTAACAAATCATTAAAATAATCCTGTCCCCGCATGGGCGGTTGCCAGGGTTGATTGATAGTGGACATTAAAGTCAGAACAGCACCACCATTTTCCTTTTTAAGCCAGGCTTCTGCAAAACAATCACCTGAAAAATGAAATGCTCCGTTCACACATGCAACCGAAAAGATGAAAGGAAGCATATTTCCGTTGGTCAGCTGATTGACCTGCGTGTTGTTAAACCCCGTGCTCGTCCAGGACGTATAGGAACCATGTCCGCAATAATTGATGATTCCGGCTCCGGTTTCAATATAATTTTTAACCATCAATGATGTTCCGGTAGGTTCGTAAGCAGTACTGTGACCGTTGAAAGTAAAAGGATCAAGCTTATAATTATAAATAATATTGGTATGTACATAATCTATTTCCCCGTCATCACCTATTCCTGAACCTTCGTCACTTGCCACACTAATTGCTTTGGAGTACCAGTTGCCGGAGGGATTTTTTTCATAAGTAATGGTTTTATTCACCTGTATAGTAATCTGATTGGCACTATTGGCTGAAAATCTTCCGATGGCAATATCCGGGAAATTATCACTTCCGGCTACACAGCCAAGCATTGGGTCCATAGGTGCATTGGCACCACCACCAGGATCAGATTTCACATCAGCCCAATCGCCCACAAGCTGAACATAAAGAATGTTATTGTTTTCATTATATCTGTTCTGAATGAGGCTTTTGACATTTGTTCCGGGATTGACAACCTCCATGATAACACTGTAACCTTTTTGCTGTTTCCAGTCAATGTATGGTTGAATGGCCGTTTCGTCTCTTGGGGTTGTTATGACCAGTATATCGCCAACCTCTCCGATAAAATCGGATGCAAACGATTCATAGTTGATAAAAACCGACCGGTACAGTGCTTCCATATCCGGAAAATATTTTCCTGAAGTCTGTTTTAAAGGATTAGTGGGTTCTTCTTCAACTTCAACCAGCCTCACAGTCACACTGGAGTAAACCCTGAGTGTTTGTTGCATGGCATTGTAGCGGAAAGGATAAACAAAAACAGTTGTTCCTCTTACATCTTTTATAATGTATGGATCACTGTTTTTAATCAGTTGTTCCGGATAAAAATCATCAACGAGAGATTCCGGAGCTATTTGGTAAGGGATGGTATCAGGGTTTTGATTCCGGTAAATAATTCCCCGTGAAGGTACCAGCGGGAAATCAAGCTGATAGTCAACATATTCGGCATCAATCAGTTCAACACGATTATTCTTCAGTGGTGTGATTTGTAAATTTGCACTGATAAATGGCAATTCCGCAAACCCCTTATCCATTGTGGTCACCCTGCCCGGAAAGATAATCCCGGTAAATTCAGTACCATTCAGATTTACTTTTTGCAATGAAAAGTCGCCGATTAAAAACCTGACTGTTGATCCGGTTTTTGAATAGTGAATGCTGTATCCGTCTGCACCACTTACCTGGAGTAGTACAAACGAAGCAAGAAGGGTAAACAAAGCTTTTCTCATGATAACTCCCGGATTGGTTTTTACAAATTTACTTACAATTTGTGAAAGTTACAGATACCGGTGAAGGTAAATGCACAAAATAAGAATTCCCCGGTTGAAGCTGCCCAATGGTATTGATGTTCATTGCAGGCCAATAGACTCCTGTACCGGCAATTTCTTTGATAATAAATCCCTGAGATGACAGACCATTGAACAGGATTTCAGGGTTCTGATCACAATTGCTGAGCACTGGTATAAGGTTCCATCCATTTTCGAGAGCAAGTGTTTTATCCTGTTCTTCCCACCCTGAAATATCAAGTTCAATAGCATTCGATGTTTTTATTTTATATCCCTGCATAGAATCCCATTGTTCAATAGTATTGATATTGAATTCAGGATAAAAAATTCCATCCAGTGTCTGCAGTATGATGAGATCGGACAGAAAATCCTGAAAAAGGATAGTGAGATCTGCATTCTCCGGGATCAGCCATGAGGATATTCCACTCCATCCGGCCGGGATTTGAATGGTTTGGGTTAACAATGGTGGTGGCAGTAATCCAAAAAAATCCAGATAAGCTTCCATCAATGCAACACGGTCACCACTCAGCCCTCCAAACTCATGTGAAGCTCCAATGGTTTTGTAAGTCCCTGCATCATTGGCCACTGCAGTGCCGTATTGCGGTGAAACATTCTGCATCAACAGAAATCCGCTTCCGCTCGCTGTCAAATGGTCTATCCAGCTGTTGTCGCCGGTATAAGTATAACTTAACCCTTCGGCAAAAGTTCCCGGAATTCCATTTATCGTTCCCAAATCTCCGGAACCATCTGATACCCCTGTTATGCCAAACATCCCGTGAACTACAGTAGGATCATCGTAATACCACGTATCACCGCCTTCCATATACAACCTGCCTCCGGTATTTAAATATTCGGCCAACATAATGCCTTCGCTGTCTGATAAAATGTGATTGCCGGAATAAACCCCAAGACATACAAAAACAGAGGAATACAAATGTAATTCGGTCGGAAAAACTGTGTTCAGCTCATAGATTATGCCTATTTGGTCAAGTGCTTCAGCCATGACAGAAGCTGAATTGTTGTTGCCGTCAAGATCAACGATTAAAACCGGTATCTGTCCGATGACTATCGGGAAATTTTCCTGACTGCTCAATCCGAGATCAGCAGAAACTTCAAATAAAAAACTGGCTGAATGCCCGGCCGGAGTATCCTGAGAAGCAAATACCCCAAAACTCATTTCAGCTTCCTGCCCCGGTAAAAGCAGTTCATAATCCGCCTGAGCATCAATCACAGTTATGTATGGATCACTGCCCGACAACACTCCGCTCAATCCTGATGCATCTGCATGACCTGTGTTTTTGATAATCACCTGAAGCTGGACTGTCTCGCCCGGATCAAAGTTCCCATTATTATTGCCCGTCGAATCGATAATTTCATAACCAACAAATTCAAGTATCCCGGCATTGGCGACAACAGAAATAATGCTTTCCCAGGTGTCAGTGCCGGAAATCACAGTCAAAGTCAGAAGGGCAAGATACTGGTCTGGAATATTTTGAGCAGCCTGAAAATAAAAAGCCTTGTCAGCCAAAATTGTTGTTCCTGCCGGAATTGATCCAAAATTAGCTGCCGAATCAATGATCGTAATGTATGCATCGGAGGAAGTGAGGATACCGGTTGCATCTTCAGCCGATGATGATCCCATATTATTCAGACTAATATTCAGGTATGCTGATTCGCCATAATCAAGCTGACCGTTGTTGTTTCCATCAGGGTCGCTGATAGTGAAACTACTGACCGAAATGAAGGGACCTTGCAAAGCATTCACCGGAATCTGAGCTATATAAGGAATGTGCCCGGGTTTGGTTACTACTATATCGGCTGTTCCCGAAGTTATGGGAGGATTGATTGTAACTTCTGTTACCCCGCTGTTATCAACCAAAGCAGCACCCAGAAGCACTCCATCCTTTGAAACTGCGGCATAAGAACCGGGCAATGCTGAAATGGAAAATGTTGAAGATCCTGCCGGAAAGGTTTGCAGATGTGACACAATATTTTGACTCCCCTGGGTATAGTAAGGCATCAGTGATGGATCACCAAGGACATTATAGGCCTGCCAGTAATAAAGTGGGCTTGAATGACTTGGATAACCCTGTATGTCAACTTCGGTTACTGCCAGATTTCCAACAAAAACGACTGAACCGGCCGTTACATAGTCGCTGACAAAGGGCGCATCGTAAGCACCCCAAGTAGTTTCTTCATATGTCGGGACGTAGCCGTTGTTGGTCCCCTGGATGGGGAAAGCTCCCACCGACCAGTAAAAATCTTCAAACCAATAAGTGCTTGGCGACGAGCCGATGTAAACAACAGAGCCTTTGTTCGCAGCCCGCTGCCATGTTTCGCCAATACATTCATTATAGCCAAAATCACCTGATAAACAGCAATTACCAATTGCTACCGGATATTTGCCATTGTTTACAAAACTATTCACCATGCTTTGGGATAATGAGGGATTCCCCCATGAAATCTGGCTGCAATGAGCGGTATAATTGATAAGACTCACAGCGATCCGGGAAGGGTCGTAACATCCTGAATAACTGTTCAGGTAAGCATTTACTGCAGCATATCCGTGTGCGGTGTTAAAATAATTATTGGTACCATATAAAATTGTTGGTTGTCCGACTCTTGGATTCCAGGTACCATCAGCGCCGGCAATAAGTGTTATATTATCAAGATAGGTAGGATCAGCAAATTCATACTTTTCGTAGTACAATGTTTTATTAATCTGCGATTGAAGCTGAGCGGAGGTTGTAGCCGACATCCTGCCATAATACATTTCGGGAAAATAGTCACCATCTACACTGCTGTAATAAAGGTCGGTCATTTTTCCTGAAGACGAGCCCGTTGTCGCCGGAATTTGTGCTACGTCACCAACAAGAAGTAAAAAGCTTGGTGCCGGATCAGTCGGCGTACCAGCATTGTACTGTGCATGCACCCAATTGCGGATTTCATTGTAACTTGTTCCGATCTCGTCGGTAAAGCCGGTGATGACGTGAAAACCTTTTTTTATTTTCCACTCAATAAATGGCTGAAGTTCATCCTCAAACATCCTTGGGGCAACTATCAGGTATTTCACGGGATATTTTGTAAGATCAGGATGAGCAGGATATCCATGTTCCAGGCGGTTTAGAACACTGTTCTGAACTGAAGCAAAATAGGGAGACCAGTTGGTTGCTTTTGCAGATTGGTGGAGGGCATGATCAACATTCAAAAAAATAATTTCTGCTTCGACATTATTATACACTTTGATGATACCCTTCACCGGATTATAACTGACCGGAGCAATGGTTAGTCTTCCAAGACGAATACCTCGCAAAACCCCGAGCAATTCAAGCCTTGCAAGCTCCGGTTGGATAAAAACATCTGTTTCATATCTTGTTGAATTAAATTCAAACGGCACATCACCGGCCGGCAGATCTTTTCTGACAGATGGCTGAACGGGCATCAACGGGTGCATAATACCAAAATCACTCAGCTTGTATTCACTTACCGTATAATTCCTTATGTGGACTGAAGCTTCAGCACCACAGGGAATTTCAATAAGTTTCTTCAGTGCCGGTAGTTTTGGTTCTCCTAAATCACCTGTCGAAAATGTTCCCGGGATACCAATTTCATCAAAGTTACCTGCAACGGTTTCAACAGTGAAAGATGTAACCCCCCTGAAGTTCAAAACTATGCTGAATTTCTCCATGTTATCATCAATTACACTGATGTTATCCATTTGGTCAAGCCCGAAATCAATAGCAAGGTCCTGCGATTGTATGCTTTTGGAAATTAACAAAACAACTGCCAGACAGGCTATGGCAAGAGGTTTTAGATAATAAGTGATTTGTAAACTCCCTGGTTTCATAATCTAATTTATGTTTATCAGTGTAAAAAATGTTTTGCTTTTAGTTAAAAACAGGCTGCCTGAATTTATCCAAGGCAGCCTGTCTGAATCATAATGTTTTCCTGTTTATCTCAGAAAAAGCAGGAAATTACTTAATGCAAAGTTCCTATTTCCTGATGATAACTTTTTCGGTAAAATATGTCTGGTTACCCTGAACTTTCAACAAGTAAACCCCGTTGGACAAATTTACTTCAATATTCTGACTTTGTTTTCCTGACAGAGAGATATTTTCCAAAACAAAAACTATTTCACCCAGAGTATTCATCAGGGATATTTTTACAGTATCCTTTCCATCCAGATTCAGGATAAAATGTCCTGTGTTTGGATTCGGAAATACGGATAGGGTCATGTTTTCTGCAGGATTATTAATTCCTATACAATTTTCAACAAGAATTTCGAAATCGGCTGAAACCAGACCATTGCCGCATGAATTGACACCACAGACATTCAACACAACCTCTCCGGTGAAGGTATTACTCCAGGTAATGGTCACTTCGTTGCCATCAACCTGAAGGGTGCCTGCTTCTTCAGGTGTAAGCGTCCAGTTGTAGGAGGAAGCGAAGCCAATTGTTTCAATGGTGAAAAGGTCGCTGAATCCCTGACAAACCTGGTTGTTTCCGGTAATTGTACCTGCATCTTCGGGCAACGGATCAATTGTTACCATGAGTAATTCAGACGGATTGCCCTCTCCACAGAAATTCATTCCATAAACCATGATTTGAGCTTCCCCGTAGAAATCATCAGTCCAGTTGACAGTTGCAGTCAATCCGTTCCCGGTGATTACTCCGGCTCCCATTGGTGTGAGAGACCAAACGTATTCGGTTGCATTTGTTGCTCCTGTAGTAGTGTAGTCAGTGTTGCCGGCATTCTCGCAGAGTTGGGTAATACCAACCGGTATAGCAGCTGCACCTGGCATCCCTGTCACTTCAATATAATTGGCTTTGGTGATAGTATTACTTCCACCCGGGCCGGTAACTGTCAGGGAAACGTCGAATAGTCCGGGGGTACTGTAAATAACAACAGGGTTCTGGAGGCTGGAAGTTCCCGGATTACCACCAGGAAATTCCCATACCCATTCTGTAATTTGTCCGGTAGAATTATCCGTAAATTCTACCTGATTATTTTCACAGATAAGTGTCTGGTCAGCCTGGAAATTGGCAGTAATTCCACTACTGATGATGTTGAAAAATATCAGGTATTCTTCCATCAGCTCTTCTTTTGTTGAGTTTCCGTTGCTAAGTCCGCCGAATTCGTGTGATGCGCCAATAGTTTTGTAAGTTCCCTCGTCATAAGCAACTGCAGTACCATAGGAAGGTGACTGGTTCTGGAAAATTTTTACTGCGGGTAAAATAGCTTCAATATGGTCGATATACGAATTATCTCCATTGTAAACAAATGACAGTCCTTCGGTAAAGGTACCTTCCTGTCCTGCAATAGTAGAAAGATTACTGCTGCCATCCTCAATCGGATCAATTTTGAACATCGAATGCACGGAAGTCTGCGGATCGTAATACCAGGTGTCGCCGCCCTCCATATATAACGATCCTCCGGCATTCAGAAAATCGGCCAGTTGTTGACCTTCAGCAGTGCTCAGCACATGATTATTGCTGTAAATTCCAAGGCAAACAAAAGCAGATGAATAGAGACTCAGGTTTGCCGGAATGGAAGTTGTATATTCTGAGGTAACGCCAATAGTGTTCATGACTTCCTGCATTTCAGTTCCGGAGTTGTGATTTGGATCAAGGTCAATGATAATAACCGGAATTTGCCCGATAATCACATTGAAACTTCCTGTTCCGGTGATGTTATGGTCAGCATTTGCAGCTATGTCCAATATGGCAGAATGGCCGGCAGGAGTGTCGTCAGCGGCATAAATCTCAAAGGATGCAACGGCTGATGTACCCGGCTCCATATCACCCAGGTTTACCGGACCAGCCTGGGTAATCTCAAGATAGATATCACTTGTGGAAAGCAATCCGGTAACATTTACTGCACCTGCTGATCCTTCATTTTTTAAGGTAATTTCAATCGTTGCTTCTTCACCGGGGTCAAGTTTCCCGTTGTTGTTACCAGTCGGGTCAAGTATGGTGAAGGAATCGTAGATCAAAACCGGCGCATGTCCGGTAATTACAATGTTACTGTTCCATGTATCAGTACCATTGGTGGCCGAAACGGTAAACAAAACTGCGTGATTGTCCGGAATATCTTCAGCAACGTCAAAAGCAAAGGCATCCTCAACGGTGACAATTGCATCCGGGTCAATATTTCCAAAATTGGCAGTAGCCGTAGTAATGTTAATATATTCGCTTTCGGTAGATAGTGTTACAATAACGTTCTGAGCAACCTGAATACCTACATTTTTAACACTGAGGGTAAGTAAAACGGATTCTGCATAATCCATCAGTCCGTTACCATTGCCACCTGAATTATCGTTAATTTCCCATGAATCTTTAACTACGTAAGGGCCTTCCTGTGGAATAACCGGAACAACAGCCTGATAAGGAATATGATTGAATTTGGTAACCGTAACCTTTGCTTCACCCGGAATCTGAACCGGCTCATCGAATTGAACGGTGGCTACACCAGCAGCATCACTGTATGCTACACCATAAACACTGCCATCTTCGTTGGTAACACAGACCAGAGCATTTTCGAGCGGATTGCCATTGCCCATCACATTCACAACAAATTCGGACAATCCGAGGAACAATTGTTCCTCGGATTGTCCGAATTTGTTGTGAATGTGATGGGCAATGGCAATCCGCTCGAAAATGCTCTGGTCTGTGTTACCAACGAAGATGGCAGTGTTTATGGTGTAGCATACAGTGATGCTGCTGGTGTAGCCACCGTTCAATTCGATGAGCCGGTTCAGATTCCGGGTGAAGCAAAGGTTACGGTTACCAAATTCAATCATATTCCTTATCAGGCTGTTGTTCCGGTTATTCCACAGGAAGGCCCTTACGTAGTTAAAGATTCATGGGAAATTAACGATAATTCAGGTGGCAATGGTAACGGACTGATGGATTATGCAGAATCCGTTTTACTTACCCTCAGTGTTAAAAATGTAGGTATTCAGGTTGCTCAGAACGTTATTGTAACACTATCTACCGAAAGCGAATATATTAACATTACTACGGCTACTGCCAATTTTGGAAATATTGACCCGGATGCAATTGTCACCGTTGAGGATGCCTTTGCTTTTGACGTTGCTGAAGATATTCCGGACAATCACGCAGTTTTGTTTACCGTTTCGGCCACCAATGGTACTGATACATGGAACAGTAACATTGTAATTACCGGACATGCGCCGGTTTTGATCTACGATTCCTTCACCATACTTGACCCGACTGGTAACAACAACGGGAAACTTGACCCCGGTGAAGAAGCAACGATTGAAATTACCTTAAAAAATGAAGGATCAGCAGGTGCAGTAAATGTTACCGGATTGCTTTCCACAAGTGATATCTATCTTGAGATTACCCAGGCTGGTCCGGTAAACCTGGGTGATATGGAGCCGGGTACATCAGCCGTTGCATCCTTTGAGATTTATGCCGCTGACGACACTCCTGCCGGCCATTCTGCCATATTGGACATAGCTGCAAATGCTGACCATAACATCACCGGAACAGGAAGTTTCAATGTGATTATCGGGCAAATTCCGGTTATTATCATTGACCTTGATCCAAATCACAACTCCGGAACTGAAATGCAGGAAGTCATGAACACTATTGGCGTTACCTCAGAATATACAACTTCCATTCCGGCAAACCTGAGTCTCTATTCATCTGCTTTTGTTTGCCTTGGAATTTACAGCAATAATCATGTGCTGAGCACTGCTGAAGGTCAACAACTGGCCGATTTTCTGAATGCCGGAGGATCGTTATATATGGAGGGCGGCGACACCTGGTATTACGATCCGCAGACTTCCGTGCATTCGATGTTCAAAATTGATCCGATTGAGGATGGCAGCAGTAATCTTTCTACTATTGCAGGACAGGAAGGTACCTTTACCGAAGGACTGTCATTTGTTTACAATGGAGATAATTCGTATATCGACCATATTGAAGCTATTTTACCCGCAGTAAAAATTTTCCAGAACCAGTCACCTTCCTATGGTACTGCAGTTGCTTATGACGAGGGAACTTACAAAACTATTGGCGCATCACACGAATTCGGCGGACTTAGCAACGGAAACTCAACAAAAGAAGAGCTGATGGAAGAATACCTGATATTTTTCAACATCATCAGTAGTGGAATTACTGCCAATTTCCAGGCTGACCAGACACTTATCTGTGAAAATAATCAGGTAGAATTTACGGATAATTCTACCGGACAAATTACAGAATGGGTATGGGAATTTCCTGGTGGTAATCCGGGAACTTCCAGCCTCCAGAACCCTGTTGTTATTTACAGTACCCCCGGACTATTCGACGTTTCCCTGACAGTTACCGGCCCGGGTGGAAGTAATACTATCACCAAAGCCAATTATATTGAAGTGACAGGGATGCCAGGTGCAGCTGCTATACCGGTTGGTATTACCCAACTCTGCGAGAATGCCGGCAACACTGACTACACTACTACAGGAGCAACAAATGCAACCGAATACGTTTGGTCTCTCACACCAATGGGAGCCGGAGTAATCACCGGGAACGGATTGACTGCAACTGTCAACTGGACTGATGATTTCTACGGGGAAGCTCAAATCATGGTTTATGGAATGAATTTCTGTGGAGAGGGCAATCCGTCTGAATTACTCATGGTAACAATTGATCCGTTGCCCGAAGATGCAGGTACAATTACCGGAAACAACCAGGTTTGTCAGGGATTCAGCGACCTTTTCACCATTGAAACAATTGGCTTCGCTTCCTCCTACAACTGGACGCTTACACCTGAAGAAGCAGGCACCCTTCAGGTTGATGGCAACGAAGTGACCATTACCTGGAGTAATACCTTCACCGGAGAGGTTGTGTTGAATGTCTGTGGTGTCAATTCATGCGGCAATGGTCTGGTTTCAGCCGATTTCGAAATTCTTGTTGAAAATTGTATAGGAATTAATAATCCTGCAGAAAACATGACCCTATCCGTATTTCCGAATCCAAACACAGGACATTTTATCCTGAATCTGGATGGAAAGGATACTGTAAAAATATCCCTGATGAATACTCTGGGTGAAATAGTTTTTGTTTTGGAAAATATCTCTCTGTCAGGAAAACAAAGTCAGAATATTGAAGTAAATTTGTCCAACGGGGTTTACTTGTTGAAAGTTCAGGGTAACCAGACATATTTTACCGAAAAAGTTATCATCAGGAAATAGGAACTTTGCATTAAGTAATTTCCTGCTTTTTCTGAGATAAACAGGAAAACATTATGATTCAGACAGGCTGCCTTGGATAAATTCAGGCAGCCTGTTTTTAACTAAAAGCAAAACATTTTTTACACTGATAAACATAAATTAGATTATGAAACCAGGGAGTTTACAAATCACTTATTATCTAAAACCTCTTGCCATAGCCTGTCTGGCAGTTGTTTTGTTAATTTCCAAAAGCATACAATCGCAGGACCTTGCTATTGATTTCGGGCTTGACCAAATGGATAACATCAGTGTAATTGATGATAACATGGAGAAATTCAGCATAGTTTTGAACTTCAGGGGGGTTACATCTTTCACTGTTGAAACCGTTGCAGGTAACTTTGATGAAATTGGTATCCCGGGAACATTTTCGACAGGTGATTTAGGAGAACCAAAACTACCGGCACTGAAGAAACTTATTGAAATTCCCTGTGGTGCTGAAGCTTCAGTCCACATAAGGAATTATACGGTAAGTGAATACAAGCTGAGTGATTTTGGTATTATGCACCCGTTGATGCCCGTTCAGCCATCTGTCAGAAAAGATCTGCCGGCCGGTGATGTGCCGTTTGAATTTAATTCAACAAGATATGAAACAGATGTTTTTATCCAACCGGAGCTTGCAAGGCTTGAATTGCTCGGGGTTTTGCGAGGTATTCGTCTTGGAAGACTAACCATTGCTCCGGTCAGTTATAATCCGGTGAAGGGTATCATCAAAGTGTATAATAATGTCGAAGCAGAAATTATTTTTTTGAATGTTGATCATGCCCTCCACCAATCTGCAAAAGCAACCAACTGGTCTCCCTATTTTGCTTCAGTTCAGAACAGTGTTCTAAACCGCCTGGAACATGGATATCCTGCTCATCCTGATCTTACAAAATATCCCGTGAAATACCTGATAGTTGCCCCAAGGATGTTTGAGGATGAACTTCAGCCATTTATTGAGTGGAAAATAAAAAAAGGTTTTCACGTCATCACCGGCTTTACCGACGAGATCGGAACAAGTTACAATGAAATCCGCAATTGGGTGCATGCACAGTACAATGCTGGTACGCCGACTGATCCGGCACCAAGCTTTTTACTTCTTGTTGGTGACGTAGCACAAATTCCGGCGACAACGGGCTCGTCTTCAGGAAAAATGACCGACCTTTATTACAGCAGTGTAGATGGTGACTATTTTCCCGAAATGTATTATGGCAGGATGTCGGCTACAACCTCCGCTCAGCTTCAATCGCAGATTAATAAAACATTGTACTACGAAAAGTATGAATTTGCTGATCCTACCTATCTTGATAATATAACACTTATTGCCGGCGCTGATGGTACCTGGAATCCAAGAGTCGGACAACCAACAATTTTATATGGTACCAATAATTATTTTAACACCGCACACGGATATGCTGCAGTAAATGCTTACCTGAACAGTTATTCAGGATGTTACGACCCTTCCCGGATCGCTGTGAGTCTTATCAATTATACCGCTCATTGCAGCCAGATTTCATGGGGGAATCCCTCATTATCCCAAAGCATGGTGAATAGTTTTGTAAACAATGGCAAATATCCGGTAGCAATTGGTAATTGCTGTTTATCAGGTGATTTTGGCTATAATGAATGTATTGGCGAAACATGGCAGCGGGCTGCGAACAAAGGCTCTGTTGTTTACATCGGCTCGTCGCCAAGCACTTATTGGTTTGAAGATTTTTACTGGTCGGTGGGAGCTTTCCCCATCCAGGGGACCAACAACGGCTACGTCCCGACATATGAAGAAACTACTTGGGGTGCTTACGATGCGCCCTTTGTCAGCGACTATGTAACGGCCGGTTCAGTCGTTTTTGTTGGAAATCTGGCAGTAACCGAAGTTGACATACAGGGTTATCCAAGTCATTCAAGCCCACTTTATTACTGGCAGGCCTATAATGTCCTTGGTGATCCATCACTGATGCCTTACTATACCCAGGGGAGTCAAAATATTGTGTCACATCTGCAAACCTTTCCGGCAGGATCTTCAACATTTTCCATTTCAGCATTGCCCGGTTCTTATGCCGCAGTTTCAAAGGATGGAGTGCTTCTGGGTGCTGCTTTGGTTGATAACAGCGGGGTAACAGAAGTTACAATCAATCCTCCCATAACTTCGGGAACAGCCGATATAGTAGTAACCAAACCCGGGCACATTCCTTATATAGCTCAGATTCCGGTGAATGCTTTGCAAGGTCCCTTCATTTCGGTCAGTAGTTTCACTATCAGCGACCCTGATGGAAACAACAACGGTCAGCTTGATTATGGCGAATCAGCATACCTGAATATTAGTCTGAATAATATGGGATCATCATCGGCTGAAGATGCAACCGGTATCCTCACTTCCTCCGATGCATACATTACGATCATTGATTCGGCAGCTAATTTTGGATCAATTCCGGCAGGAACAACAATTTTGGCTGACAAGGCTTTTTATTTTCAGGCTGCTCAAAATATTCCAGACCAGTATCTTGCCCTTCTGACTTTGACTGTGATTTCCGGCACTGACACCTGGGAAAGCATTATTTCTGTTGTCGCCAATGCCGGGATACTTGAATTTGTTGGTTATGAAATTATCGATTCGACGGGCAATAATAATGGGAACTTTGATCCGGGCGAGACAGTCCAGCTTCAGGTGATTATCAAAAACACAGGTCATGCAGATGCATCAGGATTGAGCGGAGTGTTGTCGGGCAGTGATCCATACATAACTGTGATTGATGCTCAGGCGGATTATGAACTGCTTTTACCGGGGCAGGAAGCTGAAATGAGTTTTGGGGTATTTGCTTCTCAGGATACTCCGGCCGGGCATTCAGCCAGTTTTTTATTTGAAGTTTCTGCTGATCTCGGATTGAGCAGTCAGGAAAATTTCCCGATAGTCATCGGACAGATACCGGTTTTAATCGTTGATCTTGACGGCAACAACAATTCAGCTTCTGTCATGGCTGAAGCACTTGACCAAATAGGCATAATCTATGAGCTGAACACAGTTTTTCCGACCGAATTACATTTGTATTCCTCTGTTTTTGTATGTCTTGGGGTTTATTCCGGCAATCACATTTTATCAGACAGCGAAGGCATTATGTTGGCCGAATATTTAAATACCGGAGGCAGGTTGTATATGGAAGGCGGTGATACGTGGTATTACGATGATCCTACTGTAGTTCACGGGATGTTTGGCATAACAGGGGTATCAGATGGTTCCGGAGATTTGGGAACGATAAATGGAATTCCGGGAACTTTTGCCGAAGGGTTAAGTTATACTTATACCGGCGACAACAGCTGGATAGACCATTTGACAGCGAGCGGAAGCGGATTTCTGTTGATGCAGAATGTTTCACCGCAATACGGCACTGCAGTGGCCAATGATGCAGGGACTTACAAAACCATTGGAGCTTCACATGAGTTTGGAGGGCTGAGTGGTGACCGTGTTGCATTGATGGAAGCTTATCTGGATTTTTTTGGATTACTGCCACCACCATTGTTAACCCAAACCATTCAAATCCCGGCCGGATGGAGTGGAATATCCTCATGGCTGATCCCGGAGAATGCAGATCTCACTATCCTTTTTCAGGATTTTCTGTCCGATCTCATCATACTGCAGACACTGGATGGAATTTTTTATCCTGAATTCAATATCAATACTATTGAACAATGGGATTCTATGCAGGGATATAAAATAAAAACATCGAATGCTATTGAACTTGATATTTCAGGGTGGGAAGAACAGGATAAAACACTTGCTCTCGAAAATGGATGGAACCTTATACCAGTGCTCAGCAATTGTGATCAGAACCCTGAAATCCTGTTCAATGGTCTGTCATCTCAGGGATTTATTATCAAAGAAATTGCCGGTACAGGAGTCTATTGGCCTGCAATGAACATCAATACCATTGGGCAGCTTCAACCGGGGAATTCTTATTTTGTGCATTTACCTTCACCGGTATCTGTAACTTTCACAAATTGTAAGTAAATTTGTAAAAACCAATCCGGGAGTTATCATGAGAAAAGCTTTGTTTACCCTTCTTGCTTCGTTTGTACTACTCCAGGTAAGTGGTGCAGACGGATACAGCATTCACTATTCAAAAACCGGATCAACAGTCAGGTTTTTAATCGGCGACTTTTCATTGCAAAAAGTAAATCTGAATGGTACTGAATTTACCGGGATTATCTTTCCGGGCAGGGTGACCACAATGGATAAGGGGTTTGCGGAATTGCCATTTATCAGTGCAAATTTACAAATCACACCACTGAAGAATAATCGTGTTGAACTGATTGATGCCGAATATGTTGACTATCAGCTTGATTTCCCGCTGGTACCTTCACGGGGAATTATTTACCGGAATCAAAACCCTGATACCATCCCTTACCAAATAGCTCCGGAATCTCTCGTTGATGATTTTTATCCGGAACAACTGATTAAAAACAGTGATCCATACATTATAAAAGATGTAAGAGGAACAACTGTTTTTGTTTATCCTTTCCGCTACAATGCCATGCAACAAACACTCAGGGTTTACTCCAGTGTGACTGTGAGGCTGGTTGAAGTTGAAGAAGAACCCACTAATCCTTTAAAACAGACTTCAGGAAAATATTTTCCGGATATGGAAGCACTGTACCGGTCGGTTTTTATCAACTATGAATCGTTTGCATCCGATTTTATCGGAGAGGTTGGCGATATACTGGTCATAACAACCCCAAGAGACGAAACGGCCATTCAACCATACATTGACTGGAAACAGCAAAAAGGTTACAGTGTTATCATGGAGGTTGTCAATCCCGGAACAAATGTCAAAAGCCTCATTCAGAACAGATATAATGAAAACAATAACATTCTTTATGTTCAGCTTGTGGGCGATTGGGCTGATGTGAAATCTGATCCTGGTGGTGGTGCCAATGCACCTATGGACCCAATGCTTGGCTGTGTAGCCGGAAGTGATAATTTCCCGGATATTGCCATCGGAAGATTTTCAGCCAATAGTGCCAATCAGATTACTATACAGGTGAATAAAACCATTACTTATGAAAAAAATCCCTCCGGCAACTGGTACTCCAAAGCAATTAGTGTGGCAAGTGACGAAGGTTCAGGAATAGGTGATGACGGGGAAATAGATTATGTACATACCAATATTATTTATAATTATAAGCTTGATCCTTTTACTTTCAACGGTCACAGTACTGCTTACGAACCTACCGGAACATCATTGATGGTTAAAAATTATATTGAAACCGGAGCCGGAATCATCAATTATTGCGGACATGGTTCCTATACGTCCTGGACGAGCACGGGGTTTAACAACACGCAGGTCAATCAGCTGACCAACGGAAATATGCTTCCTTTCATCTTTTCGGTTGCATGTGTGAACGGAGCATTTCATTTTTCAGGTGATTGTTTTGCAGAAGCCTGGCTTAAAAAGGAAAATGGTGGTGCTGTTCTGACTTTAATGTCCACTATCAATCAACCCTGGCAACCGCCCATGCGGGGACAGGATTATTTTAATGATTTGTTAACCGGTGGTTATAATTACACTACCAACCCGGGAAACGGCATTAACACCACTGAAGGACGTACAATACTCGGGTCAGTGATTGTTAACGGTCTCATCCTAATGTACACTGAATCAATGGGAACAGCTGATCTGCAGACCATCCAGACCTGGACAATTTTTGGCGATCCTTCACTGCAGGCCAGAACAAAATCACCGGATGCAATCAGCCTCAGCAACACAACTCTTCAAACCGGCTCTCCGTTCGTAACAACCATCACTCTGAACGGAGCACCATTGAAGGATGCATTGGTTTCACTTTCTCAAAACGGAGTTAATGCTAAAGCTTTTACCGGGGCAAACGGCACCGTTTCTATCCCGCACGAATTTGAACCGGGTGATGTATTGCTTGTTGTTACCGGCTTTAATACACAAACCATTTATGAAAACATTCAGTGTACGGCATCTGGTAGTGCGGCAGTTTATTTTGATAATGTGGAAATTAGTGACTCCCTGGGAAATAATAATGGTCTGCCGGATTATGGAGAAATTGCAGGTCTCAGCGTTCGAATGAAAAATTCAGGAATTATCACAGCCACTGATGTCGTCGTCAATCTGTCCACATCAGATGAATTTGTCATTTTGTTGAACAATTCGGCAAATTACGGGAATATTCCTGCAGGTAATGCGGTTACTGTTGAAAATGCTTTTACAATCCAGATTAACAATGATATTCCCGACCAGCATCAGATCGATTTTTACCTTTTAGCCTTATCCGGCGATGAATGCTGGGAAAGTTTGTTCACGTTGACAGCCAATGCCGGGATACTTGACGTTGTTGGTTATGAAATTATCGATTCGACGGGCAATAATAATGGGAACTTTGATCC
>ERZ795053.3427-NODE-3427-length-18055-cov-5.622111_pt1 | contig 18055 bp, 21 predicted proteins | sample MGYA00375137_ERZ795053 | MGnify/ENA primary metagenome ERZ795053 (study PRJEB30182, sample SAMN05720284) | activated sludge metagenome | isolation source: Anaerobic digester | place: Hong Kong | collected 2014-12-17 ...
ATGGCCAACGGCCGTTCATCCCACCAGGGACCCATGACACCGATGAACGATGAAATAGAAGGGGGGTACGGCCAACTTCGCTGCCAGCTGGAGCAATCCGAAACGGCGCTGCTGCACGGCAACCGGGCCGTTCTCTTCCGGCATGGTCGCTGGCACTACCTGACGTTGGGCAACCAGGCCGGCGGGATGGGGATACAAGCGCTGAATTTCCTGTCTCCGGACCGTGCGGAATCCTTGATAATGGACTGGTTGGCGGACGGCGCACAGCCTGTGGCCTATGCGCATGTATCGCCGATTTGGTCCGCCGAGGTGGCGGAGAAAGTCCTCCCCACCGCCGCCGCCTATCGCCCCTTGCTGCTGGCGGGGCGGGCGAGCCTGGTGCGCGGTTCGACGACAGATACGCTCTGGGTCATGGACGGCGCGCCGGACGGCGCACAGGACAGTGTGGCAGGGGATGAAACGGCCGTTTTGCCCTTCCTGGCGCAGATGATGGCAAGCGGCCAGGCGGGGCCGTATTTGCGTTTCAGGTAGGAATAGAGGGTGGGGAGAACGGCCGTTTAATATAAGTAAATTAACCAAGAAAGCGAGAAGAGCTGATAGCCTTAATGACCTGAAGAATTGGGTGGTTTCCTGACCTCCTTGAATCCGGGATGCGTTATTGCCCTCATAGCATCTAACCACAAGCCTGTTTGGAGGAAACCAAACCCATCCTAAGAGACACGGAAAGTCAGATTCTATTGGAGTCAATGCGGTATCTTGTATGTTTAATGGTGATGGGTAATCATAGCGATCAACCCAAATCCACCGCAAAAACTGGGTGAAGTTGAATTGTAACAGAGGCTCAAACCTCGATGAGTCGAACATTTCCCCAGTTACCTGCTAACCAAGAGAACAGACGGTAACTTAAGCCCTAAGGGTAGTCGGAAACGGCCGTTTGCCACTTGTAGGGAAAAACCTGTCACGCCGCCTGTCCATTGTCGGACTTTCCCCGCTACAAGCGAACCCCCATCTCATCTAAACTGGACCTGTATTACCCTAATTAGCCGGGGTGGAAACGGCCGTTTCCACCCCCATGCCTCATTCCAAAGGAGTAAGGAGGTCCATTGATGTCCCAAACTGAAGAGAAACTCGCCATAAGTGGGACGACGGACGCACCCGACAGCACCCGGCGCAACTTCTTGCGCACCCTGTTGGGTTCGGCAGGGCTGGCCGCTCTTGCTGTCACCCCTGTCGGCAGAATGCTGGAAGACAAAACAGACGTTGCCGTTTTCACCATTCCCCAGCAGGCAGTTTCCGTCCCCGAAATAGACACCGGCGCCGATGTCATCACCCGCATGAATGCCGACTTGGTCCGCGCTCTGCAAAAACAGCCGGCCGAGCGCCGCTGGGTGATGGTCATAGATTTACGTAAATGCGTCGGCTGCCACGCCTGCACCATTGCCTGCGTGGCCGAAAATAAGTTGCCGCCCGGCGTAGTCTATCGCCCCGTCCTCGAAGAAGAGTGGGGGACGTATCCCAACGTCAGTCGGCGCTTCGTGCCGCGCCCCTGTATGCAGTGCGATAATCCGCCCTGCGTGCCCGTCTGCCCGGTGGGGGCCACCTTCACCAACGAAGAAGGCATTGTGGAGATGAACTACGAGCGCTGCATCGGTTGCCGCTACTGCATCACCGCCTGCCCTTACTCCGCCCGCACCGCCGACTTCGGCTTTACCTACAATCAGAGTCTACCCATCGCGGATGGGCTAATCATCGGCCAGACTGTCGCCGACGATTACGAGCGGGTGAGCAATTTTGAATACGGCCGTGGCTATGACCGGCCCGAAGGGGAACGCAGTTCGCCCATCGGCAATGCCCGCAAATGCCACTTTTGCCAGCACCGCATCAAGGAAGGCATCTTGCCCGCCTGCGTCACCACCTGCATCGGCCGCGCCACCTACTTCGGCGACGCCCACGATCCACACGCCCTGGTGACAAGCCTGGTCGCCAGCCCCAACGTGATGCGCTTGAAAGAAGAGTTAGGCACGGAACCCCGGGTTTATTACTTGGCTTAAGGAGGCGAATCATGGCAAACACAACGATTGAAGCGCGGCCCAAACGCCGCTTCCAATTTACCTGGCGCAACACCGATATTTTTTGGGTGATTGGCGCTATCTTACTTCTGGTTGGTGCGCCAGGCATCTTCCAGCGGCTGACAGGCGGCCTCGCTCCCACAGCCCTGGGCAGCTACGTGCCCTGGGGGCTGTGGGTTGGGTTTTACGATTATCTGGTGTGGTTGGAAGTCGGCAGCTTGCTGGTTTTCACCACCCTGGTTTATCTGGTGAGCTTTAAGCGGTTGGCGCGGTTAAAGCCGCTGGCTCTGTTTACCGGCTTTGTGGTTCTGATGATGGCCTTGCTGGTGGTTTTTATTGATCTGGGTCAGGCGATGCGCTTTTGGCATGTCCTCATCTACCCCACGTTTAGCTCAATGATCACCTGGATGGTCTGGCTGCACATCCTCTACATGGTTGTGCTGGTGGTGGAGTTGGCGTTGGTGCTGGACCTGATCAAGCTGCAAGAAACGCGCAAGAACCAACTCCTGCGGCTATTGGCTTACCTGAGTCTGCCGATGGGATTGGGCCTGATTATCGTCAGTGGGTCGGTGTTTGGCGTGGTGGCGGCACAGCCGTTGTGGAGCACCTCCTCTCTGCCCCTCATGTTTCTCGTCTCCGCCCTGGCCGCCGGCAGCGGCCTGGTTTTGCTGCTGGCCGTCCTCTTCTGGCCGGACAAAAAATCCACCGATTACGTCGAAGTCGTCACTCGACTCAGCCGCATTACCGCCTGGTTCTTGTTGGCCGGCATTTTTGCCGCCAGCGTGATAGGTTTCACCACGCTTTATGGTGGCAGCCCCTCACGCACGGCCGCCATGCAGCTCATCCTCACCGGCCCCTTTTGGTGGAGCTTCTGGATCATCCACGTCCTGTTGGGCGTCTTCATCCCCATTCTGCTCCTCTTCATTCGCGGCCATCAGCCCAGATGGGCGGGCGTCGCCGCCTTCCTGTCCGTCATCACCTTCGTCGCCGTCACCCTCAACGTGGTCATTCCCGTCCTGGCGACGCCGGAATTGCAAGGCTTAGCCACCGCCTTCGTCCATCCCAAGCTCGACTTTGACTACGTGCCCAACCTGATGGAATGGCAAACCATTCTCTTCATCTTCGGTATCGGCGGCGTTCTCTACGGCCTCGGCCTGCGCTGGCTGCCCATCCTGGAGAAGAAAAATTGACGATTGACGATTGCCGATTGACGATTCCCCAAATCGTCAATCCCAAATCGCAAATCGTAAATCCCAAAGGTGTACGATGAATCAAAACGGAAACAACCAACAACCTGAACAACCCACCGCCTGCGGCCTATCGCGGCGCGATTTTCTGAAAATGACGGCCGCTACCGGCGGTGCGGCGGCCATTCTGGGCAGCATGGGCGGCTTTGCCCGGCTGCTGGCCCAAACCGAAGGGGCGGATACCATCGCCCTGCACGACCCGGCCAATCAGATTTACACTGTCTGCTTGCAGTGCAACACCGGCTGCGGCATCAAAGTCAAGCTGCTGGATGGCGTGGCCGCCAAAATAGACGGCAATCCTTACAGCCCATGGACTCTGTGGCCTCATCTGCCCTACGAAACGCCCGTCAGCGACATGGGCGGCGTGGAAGGGGGATTGTGTCCCAAAGGGCAATCGGGCTTGCAATCGGCCTATGACCCGTATCGCATTGTCAGCGTCCTTAAGCGCAAACCGGGCACAAAACGCGGCGAAGGGCAGTGGGAAACCATCGCCTTCGACAAAGCGATTGAGGAAGTGGTGAATGGCGGCGACCTGTTTGGTGAAGGGCGCGTGGATGGCTTCAAAGACCTCTACGCCCTCAGCGACCCTGATGTCGCTAAGGCAATGGCCGATGCGATCAAGAAGATTTGGGACGAAAAGGACGCGGCTAAGAAACAAGACCTGGTGGCCGGGTTCAAAACGACCTTCGCCGACCACCTGGACGTGCTGATAGACCCGGATCACCCAGACCTGGGGCCGAAGAACAACCAGTTTGCCTTTGTGTGGGGGCGGCTGAAAAACGGCCGTGGCGACCTCTTCAAGCGTTTCGTCGGCGACAGCTTCGGCTCCATCAACGCCAACGGCCATACCACCGTCTGCCAGGGGTCGCTCTACTTCACCGGCAAGGCGATGAGCGAGCAGTTTGACCCGGCCACCGGCAAATTCACCGGCGGCTCCAAGTTTTACTGGCAAACTGATACAGCCAACAGCGACTTTGTCATCTATGTTGGCGCGAATATGTTCGAGGCCAACTATGGCCCGCCGCAGCGCGTGCCCAAAATGACGGAAGGCATTGTCAACGGCAAGCGGTACGCGGTGGTAGACCCGCGCTTTAGCAAGGCGGCTTCCAAAGCGTGGCGCTGGGTGCCTATCAAGCCAGGCGAGGATGCGGCGCTGGCGCTGGCGATGATACAGTGGGTGGTGGATAACGGCCGTTACAACGCCCCATTCATCCGCAACGCCAACAAAGCCGCAGCCAACGCCCAGGGCGAAGCCACCTGGACCACCGGCCCCTGGCTGGTCAAAATCAAAGACGGCCAGCCCGGCAAATTCCTGCGCGGCGCAGACCTGGAACTGACCACCACCCGCACCGAAACCGATGCTGATGGCAAAGAAATCACCATCTACACCGACCCCGATGGCGTAGACTACGCCTTCGACCCCTTCGTCGTTTTGGCCGATGGCGAGCCGGTCCTCTTTGACCCCAACAGCACGGAAGCGCCCGCCTATGGCGATTCCTTTGTCGATACCACCCTCAACGGCATCGCCGTCAAGAGCGGCCTGCAAATCATCTACGAAGAAGCCACCTCGCGCACCATCGCCGAATGGGCGGAGATCGCCGGCATCAGCGAGCAAGATGTGGTCGTTCTGGCCCGTGAATTCACCAGCCACGGCACCCGCGCCTGCGCCGACCTGCATCGCGGCGTCAGCCAGCACACCAACGGCTTCTACAATGTCATGGCCTGGTATACGCTCAACTGCCTCATCGGCAACGTAGACCACGCCGGCGGCATGATCAAGGGCACAACCTACGACTACACCGGCGCAAAGGCCAAAGGGCCGTTCGACCTGGGCAAAATGATCAACGCCAAGAACGGCAAGTTTGGCATAGACCTCCTGCGCACGACGACCACATATGAGAAGTCTACCTTGTTTGGGGAATATCCGGCGCAACGGCCGTGGTTCCCCCTGGCCACCGATCTCTACCAGGAAGACGTGGCCTCCATGGACAGCATGTATCCCTACCAGGTAAAGATCGCCATGTTCTACATGAGCGCCATCAACTACGCGCTGCCCGCCGCCCACAAAGTCATCGAAACCCTGGCCGACCCCAACAAAATTCCGCTCATCATCACCAGCGACATTCTGGTGGGCGAAACCTCCACCTACGCCGACTACATCTTCCCCGACCTCTCCTACCTGGAGCGCTGGGAACTGCACGGCACGCACCCCTCCGTGCCCTGGAAGGTGGAAAACGTGCGCAATCCGGCCATCGCCATCCCCGGCTGGCCCACCGTCACCGTCTACGGCGAAGAACTCCCCATGAGCGCCGAGGCGATGATGATGGCGATTGCCGAAAAGCTGGACCTGCCCGGTTTTGGCCCCGATGGCCTGGGCGAAGGCGTGCCCTTCACCCGCCCGGAACACCTCTACCTGAAGCAGGTCGCCAACATCGCTTTTGGCGAAAAAGAAGACGCCAGCGACAACGTGCCGGAAGCCGACGATGAGGAACTGCGCCTCTTCCGCCAGGCGCGCCGCCATCTGCCTAAATCGGTCTATGATGAAACGACCTGGAAACAAGCGGTGGGCAACGACGACAGTCTATGGCGCAAGGTGGTGTACGTGATGAATCGTGGCGGTCGTTACCAGGCCCACGCTAAAGCGTACAAAAGCGACCCTACCACCGGCGCGATGAATGTGCTGGTGAGCAACGCCTACGGCAAGCAGCTCAACCTGTACCAGGAAAAGACGGCCACCAGCATCAACACCATGACCGGTAAACCATTCGCTGGCTACGCCGTCTACCTGCCACCCGGCCTCTCCTCTCTGGGCGAAAAGATCGAGGATGCGGGCTACGACCTGACGCTGATCACCCACAAGGAGATTACGATGACCAAGGCGCGCACGATGAGCAACTACTGGCTGCTCGCTGTGCTGCCGGAAAACCCGGTGTTGATGAACGCCAGCGACGCCGCCAGTCTGGGGCTGAAAGATGGTGATCTGGTGAAAATCGTCTCCGCCAGCAACCCCGATGGCGTCTGGGATTTGCAGGATGGCACGCAGAAGCCGATGGTGAGCAAGCTCAAAGTGACGCAGGGGATGCGGCCGGGCGTGGTCTCCTTTGCCCTGGGGTTTGGTCACTGGGCCAGCGGGGCGCGGGAAATCAGCATCAACGGCACGAAGATCGCCGGGGATGAGCGGCGCGGCACGGGCATTCATGCCAACGCTGCCATGCGGGTGGACCCGCACCTGGGCAACGTGACGCTGCAAGACCTGGCCGGTGGCAGCGCCGTGTTTTATGATACAAAAGTGAAGGTAGTAAAGGCGTAAGCCGTGTTCCGTAAGCCGTGTTCCGTAAGCCGTGTTCCGTAAACCGATTACGGAACACGGAACACGGAACACGGCCGTAAAGGAGCGAAGTCATGATAGGCCCATTGGGAACGACAGAACTGCTCATTATTTTGGTGGTGGTTGTGCTGCTGTTTGGCGTAGGCCGCATCGGCAAGATAGGCCATGAATTAGGCGCAGGGATTCGCGCCTTCAAACAAGGGATGCACACTGTGGAATCTGAGGTTCAGGAACAGGTTGAGTGATGCCAGACCTGCAAACCATTCTGGAAATTTCATCATCGCAGCACAAACATTTGTGCCCGCGCCAGGTTTTAGGAGCACGCATCGGGCTGGCGGGGGCAACCGCTTTGGGATTAGATGTGCCGCGCAGCGACAAACGGCTGCTGATTATCGTGGAGACGGATGGCTGCTTTGCCGATGGTGTAGCGGCCGCGACGGGCTGCACCATGGGGCACCGGACGCTGCGCCTGGCCGATTATGGCAAGATTGGCGCAACCTTTGTGGATGTGAAAACGGAAACGGCCGTGCGCCTATCCCCCCAACTCGACATCCGCGAAAAAGCCTATACCTACGCCCCCGACGAGAAAAAGCACTACTACGCCCAACTCATCGGCTACCAGCACATGCCCGACGCCGAACTGCTGACCCTTCAGCCGGTGCGCCTGAGCGTACCGGTGGCCCAAATCGTCAGCCGGGCCGTTGTGCGGGTGAACTGCGCCGGATGTGGCGAAGAAATTATCAATGAGCGCGAGGTAATGCGGGAGGAACGGCCGTATTGCCCGGCTTGCGCTGGCCCGGCTTACTACGCGCCGGAAGCGTTGCTGTTTGTGGTAGATGGGGAAGTGGTGAAGCGGGAACGGGGCGGGTAACGAGATATGACAATCCCTCTGCCGACCACCTCCCATCTTATGCTATACTTGGCGCATGGACGCATCTGAAGCAAAAGCATATATTCAGCGATGGGCTGCTGCCGCTGAAATAGAACAACAGGAACTCCAATCATACTCCCTCGCCGAAAATTGGCGACAACTCAATGCCATCAGACGCCGTGCATCCCGCCTGGGTATTACGCGAGGGAATGATGATGGAGAAATGGAGTTGTTCCTGCTGTGGGCCAGGTTAAGGGCGCAATATGTCGCCAACTGAACAACACGATCTTTTCCACGATCCGTTACAGTCTTTGGAAAGGCTTCTGTCCCATTTTGATCATCAAGGAGTCGTTATTGGCGGTATTGCCGTGAGCCTTTTAGGTCAGGCACGCTTTACCGAAGACCTTGATGCAATGGTGTTGCTTTCAGTCGAAGAAATCCCCCATTTCCTAAAAATCGCGCAACAAGAAGGTATCGAACCGCGCATACCACAAGCTGAAGAGTTTGCCCGCCGTAACCGGGTTTTGCTGTTACGTCACGTTGCTTCACAGACGGGCATAGATATTTCGCTTGGTATTTTGCCGTTTGAGCAAGAAATGGTTGCCCGAAGCGAAGCGCACAAGATTGATGAGGCTTTGAGCATTCGCCTACCCACGCCGGAGGATTTGATCATCATGAAGGCGATTGCTCACCGCCCGAAAGACCTGTTGGACATCCAAGGCATTATCCGGCGTCATCCTCAACTAGATCAGAAACGCATTCAAAACTGGGTAACACAATTTGCTGAACTTCTGGAAAGACCAGAACTTTGGGATGACATCGCCAGTTGGCTATAAAACAGGCAATTAGATTGTGCCTGGGATATGAAATAATAGGAAGCACTATGCCCGACAAACCGAAAGCCCACAACCAATTTATGACCGAATTCCCGGCTATCGCCGCCGCCTACGAACAACTGGCCGCCGCCAGCCACGACAACGGCCCCCTGGACGACAAAACCCGTCAGCTCGTTAAACTGGCCCTGGCTATTGGCCTGGGTCACGAAGGCGCCGTCCACGCCCACACCCGCCGCGCTCTGGAAGCCGGCATCAGCCCCGCCGAAATTAAACACGTCGTCACCCTGGCTGTCACCACTCTGGGCATGCCCAACACCATTGCCGCCTACACCTGGGTCAATGACCTGTTGGAGAATTGACAATTGTCAATTGTCAATTGACAATTCTTATGCGTTACTTTTTCCTTCTTGCTGCCTTCCTCCTCCTGTCCGCCTGCGCCACTCCGGCGGCCCAAGCCGAGCGTATTGACCTGATGGAATTACGGCCGTTACCTCGTCCCTCTACCACGGCCGTTCTCCCCCTGCGCGTCGCTGTCGCCTCTATCATTTCTCCCCGCGGCACCATGGACAGCTACGAGCCGCTGTTGGCTTACCTGGGCGAGAAACTAGACCGTCCGGTCGAACTGGTACAGCGACGCACCTACGGCGAAGTCAATGACCTGCTGGAAAGCGGCGGCGTAGACCTGGCCTTTGTCTGCACCAGCGCTTACGTGATGGGCGAACGGGACTTTGGGATGCAGTTACTGGCGGCTCCCCAGGTGAAAGGCGACACCGTTTACCATTCCCTGCTGATTGTGCCCGCGGACAGCATGGCTGCCGGCATGGCTGATTTGCGCGGCGGCGTATTCGCCTTCACCGACCCCATCTCTACCAGCGGCCGTAACTACCCGATTGCCCTGGTGCAGCAGTTGGGCGAAACGCCCGGCAACTTCTTCCGGCGTACCTTCTACACCTACAGTCATGACGACGCCATTCGCGCGGTCGCCAACCACGTAGCCGATGGCGCGGCCGTAGACAGCCTGGTCTACGCTTTCGCCATCGAGCGTGAGCCGGAACTGGCGCAGCAGACCCGTATCATCCACCAATCTCCTGCCTTTGGCATTCCACCCGTTGTCACCGGCCCACAAATTCGCCCTCAACTGGCGGCCGAACTACAAGCCATCTTGTTGGAAATGGATAAGGATCCAGCCGGGCGAGCGGCCCTGACGGCTGTTGGCATCGACCGTTTTGTGGTCGTCGCCGACGCTATTTACGATTCGGTGCGCGAATTGGAAACGACCGTAAGCCGTTGACCGTAAACGAATGCCCAATCACAATTCCCAATCTCCAATTTTCTCTTCACCATTCTTCGCTCGCTTCTGGCGCATTGCCGGGTCCGTTAGCGTGCGCACCAAAATATTAGGCATTGTGCTGGCGCTGGTTCTATTATTGGGTGTGGGCATTACCGTGCAGGTAAGGGTTGTGATGCAGCGCGCTCTGGAAAGCTGGATGGAAGAGCAAAGCGTCTCTGTCGCCCGCGATCTGGCCGCTCGTGCCACTGATTTCATCCTGGTCAACGATTTGTTTGCCCTGCACCAACTGTTGGATGAAACGCAGCGCAATCATCCCAATGTGCGTTACGCCTTTATTGCCGACGAGGAAGGCCATGTTTTGGTCCACACCTTTGGCGATGGCTTTCCGGAGGGGCTGTTGACGGCTAACAGCGCCACCGCCGCCGAACACCACCGGTTGATCCGGCTAGAAACCACCGAAGGGGGGGTATGGGATACGGCCGTGCCTATTTTCGAGGGGCGAGCTGGCACGGCGCGAGTTGGTCTGTCCGAAGCGGGTATGCAGGCTGCCCTGGCAACCCTTACCGGGCAGATGCTGCTGACAACGGTCATCGTTTCGGCCATCGGCATTGCTGCCGCCACGCTGCTTACCTGGATTGTTACCCGGCCCATCCTCGATTTGAAGCGGGCGGCTACGGCCGTGGGACACGGCGATTTCAGCCAACACCTCATTCCCTGGTCGGGTGATGAAATTGGCGAGCTGGCGGAAACCTTTAACGTCATGACGGCCGAACTCGCCCACGCCGAACAAGAGCGGGTTGAACGCGATCAGCTACGCAGCCAACTGCTGGAAAAAGTGATCACCGCCCAAGAAGACGAACGCCGCCGCATCGCCCGCGAACTGCATGACGAGACGGGCCAATCGCTCACCTTGCTGATGGTGCGCCTACAAATGGTCAATCAGCGACTGGACAACCAGCAATGCCTGCTGCCGGATGTGCAGGAACAGCTAGACGACGCGCGCGTGCTGGTCGCCCAGACGTTGGACGGCGTGCATAATTTGGCGGTGGAGCTGCGCCCCAGCGTGCTGGACGATCTGGGATTGGTGGCGGCGCTGCACCGTTACGTGAAGGATTATCAGGCGCGTTACCCCGTGGAGGTAGACCTGGTGGTGGTAGGGCTGGAAGAGCGGCTGCCGCCGGCTGTAGAAACGGCCGCTTACCGCATTGTTCAGGAAAGCCTGACCAACATAGCCCGGCATTCACAAGCCCAGACAGTCAGCATCCTCATCGAATATCGCAACGGCCGTGTCCGCGCCATTATTGAAGATGATGGGGTGGGGTTTGATTGGGCGCGGGTGAAGGAAAACGGCCGTCTGGGACTCTATGGCATCCGCGAACGGGCCGAACTGCTCAACGGCACGCTCACCATCGAATCTGCCCCGGGGCAGGGAACCAGCATCTTTGTTGAGGTTCCGCTTTGACTCCCATCCGCATTTTACTCGCCGATGACCATGCTGTGCTGCGCGCCGGCCTGGCCGCACTGCTCGATGCCCGCACCGACATGAGCGTCATAGGGGAAGCGGCCGATGGCGCCGAGCTTCTTACCCTGGCCGAACAACGCCAGCCTGACTTGATTTTGCTTGACCTGACCATGCCGCGCCTGGGTGGGCTGGAAACACTACCTTTGCTGCGCCAGCGCGTGCCCCAGGCACGGGTTCTCATCCTCACCATGCACCACGACGAAGGCTATTTGCGCCAGGCGCTCAAAGGGGGCGCGTCCGGCTATCTCCTGAAAAAAGCCGCCGACGTGGAACTGATTGCCGCTATTCAGGCTGTGATGCGCGGTGATATGTATGTTCACCCCTCCATGACACGGGCGCTGTTGGAAGATGTAGTTCCGCCAATGCCGACCACCGATGAGCAAGATTTGTGGGCCACATTAAGCGACCGGGAGCAAGAGGTACTGCGCCTGGTAGCTCTGGGCTACACAAGCAAGGAAATCGCCGACCAACTGGCTCTCAGCGTGAAAACGGTAGACACTTACCGGGCACGGGGGATGGAAAAGCTGGAACTACGCAGCCGGGCGGCGTTGGTGCGCTTTGCTTTAGCCAACGGCTTATTGGAATAGGCTTTATCCTCTTCCTTGCCGCAGCATGTCGGCGAATTCATGGGGCATTTCTGTGGCTTCAATCGCCTGGACCGCCTGTTCCACATCATACGGCACGCGAATGAACTCGGCCGATAAATCCTTCCCTGCCGCCGTAAGCACCAGATAACAGGCTTGCGGATTATTGTCTTTTGGTTTGCCCACGCTGCCGGCATTAATCACGTGGCGACCACTACCCAACAGTCGATGGTAAGGCAAGTGAGTGTGGCCGCAGACCAACACATCGGCCTCGACCATATCCAGTAGTCGTTCCAGACTCGCTTCCGGCCGATCCTCGTACAGATACTCATTCACTTTGCGGGGACTGCCATGCACCAACACAACCTTTAAATCGCCCAACTGGAGAGGGATTTTCGCCACTAATTCGCGCAGGTAGGCTTTGTTTTCGGCCGATGTGTGGGCATTAGTCCAGGCAATGGAATGTTTGCCCAGCGCCTGAGCTTTGGCCGTTTTGTAGGCGCAGCCACAGTCGTCGCTGTCTTGCCCGACACCCTGGTCGTAGTTACCCATGATGGTGGGAATGTTGCGCTGGCGGACGGCCGTGATGACCTCATTCGGCCAGACGCCATACCCCACCAAATCACCCAGACAGTAGAGATTGTCCAGGTTGCGAGCATCTATGTCGGCTAAAACGGCTTCCAACGCCGGTAGATTGGCGTGTATATCGCCAAAAACAGCGAGTTGCTTCAAATCAGGCCTCCTTTTGACGGCGTTCTATCATCATGCGCAAATAGTTAATTCGGGTGGATAATTCTCGCGCTGTTCGTAAAAATCCTTGAAATTGTTCATCTTCCGATCCGATGATGGCCGCCGGATCGGGGAAACTCCAATGAATCTGCTTTGGATCACCGGGAAAAACAGGGCAAACTTCACGTACCTGGTCGCAAACAGTAATAATGTAATCAAAGCGTTCGCCTGCAAATTCCGCCATATGTTTGGATCGCTGGCTGCTTATATCAATGTGATTGGTGGCTGCCACCTGGATAGCCAGAGGATGCACCTGACCCGGTTCACTGCCCGCGCTGAAAACTTCTACCAGCTTACCGCCCGTAGCGCGCAAAATACCTTCGGCCAGTTGGGAGCGGGCACTGTTGTGGGTGCAGAGGAAGAGAACGCGAACCGGCCGTTCCGTTTCCCCATGATCAGCCATCGTCACAGTCGCTGTGGTTGAAAGATTGGCTGCCGGTTCCACACAAGCCAGCGCCGGATGCAGCGCCTGGCCACTCGCCAGGTAAAGGGTGCGCAAATAATCCAAATCGAGACTGTAATAGATGTCCCGGCCATCGGCGCTGCTGCGACGCTCCTTCACCACCCGCCCATCCCGCAAAAGGCGCAGATGGTAGGAAATCAGGTTTTGCGGCCGTTGCAAAAGTTCGACCAGTTCTTGCACGCGTCGGTCACTTTCGACCAGGGCAGTCAGCAGGGTCCAGCGTACATCATGGGCCAGCAGTCTAAGGAAATCCAGGGCTGGATTGGCAGTTGTTATCATGGGTTTCGGTATCCATCAAATTAAAATGAATCAAATAATATTGATATAGTTATACAAAAAAAAGAGCGGCCTGGCAACTTATTGCGCCGCTCTTCTGCGGATTGCTTTTAGCTGACTATCCGCCAACGAGACGTCAGGGCGCTATCGTAATCTGGCTGGCGGTAATCAATTGTCCTTCCGGGCCGCAAACGGGGCGGTCTTGAATGCGCGCGGGGTCTAAAAAGTAGTTGAACCAGACGTGCCAGCGGGCAACCGTGGCGCGGTCTACACTGTAATAAATCCAACGGCCGTCTACCCGGTCCCGCCTGGAGTGGACCAGATTCGCATTCTCTAAAATGCGAAAATGATGCGAGAGTAAATTTGGGGCCAGTCCCAGCCGCTCTTGCAGTTCGCAGTTACAGGAGTCGCCCTGCATCAGTTCGGCAAAGATGCGCATCCGGTTGGGTTCGGCCAGGGCTTTGAGAACGGCCGTTAATTCTTTAATTTCTGTCTCGTTTTCAGGTGACATGCACATCACTCCATCTCGTCTATCAGGCTGATAATTCAATTGCAGTTGAAGTTTAGGAGAGGTGTAGATGTTTGTCAAGAAACGGCCATTGACCTACCAAATTTCCTGCGCCATTCCTTCCCAGGGTGAGCGCCAGACCTCTGGCAGCAATTGGATGATAACTCGACCATTGCCAGCCGGGAAAAGCGCCTCTAAAGCACGCCGCACCTGAGCCAGCGTTACTTCTCCAGCCGGACAGCCAGCACAGTTCATGATCAGGTCTACTTCAATACGGTCTGGAAAAAGACGCATGCCACGCACCATTTGCAGCGCAGCCAGCGACATGCCATAGGTCGGGTGGATAATCGCTTTGAGGGCAACTTGAATGTCAGCTTCTGTCGGCATGGGGTTGCACGCCCAGAGTGTCCAGGTGTTGGCGGATGGCGGGCATGGAGAGCTTGCCGCCGCTGGTAACAACGTCGCCATTGACCAGCACCAGGGGGAGCTGGGTATTGGGGGGCAGAGGCGGGCAGTCGGGGTCGAAGAGGTCGTAATAGGTGATGGAAACGGCCGTTCCATACCGCGCTTTCAATTTCCCGCCCATCCATCCGGCCAGATCGCGCCATGTTTCTTTAACGCCCTCCGCGCAAGCCACAGGCGCCCCGATGATGTGGATAGGTATTGAGGTAGTCATTATGTGTATTCCCTAACGGCGCATTTCAGTAACGGCCGTTGTCATCGTTGTGTTTTGTGGCTTCTTGACAGCAACGATAGCCTCACCCACAACCGCACCCATTGGAGCTGCAGCCGCAGCCGCCGCCCATCATCGGCAAGGGCAAACTGCTTCCTCCTGCTGCCTGACCAATAAAAACACCCACGGTCAATATCTGCTGCGTCTCCACTGTATGACACACCGGGCACTCCGGTTGCAAACCAGCATCCTTCTCTTTGAACGACGCCCGTACCGTAAATGGGTGTCCGCATTCTTTACAGCGAAAATCGTACATTGGCATAGGAAAGTACTCCAGTTATCAAGTTTCTATGGATTAAGCTGTTTCAAGTTGATAGGCGGGTGAAAAAGATTCTATTTTCTTTATCGCTTCACGCGGATAGATTTTTTCACCACATTCCTGGCAAACATAATATTCCAGATCAGGAACAACATACTTCTGCCCTCTGAATTCGCTGACCCAATCTTCCTTAACTTTTTTGACCTTGCCGCCGCAAACTGGGCAAACTGTAATTTCAAACATTGAACATTCCTTAGATCGCTTTCTTTGAAGAAATGAAGAAATAATACGTTTCCACATCTTCTTCTTTGACCAACTTCCCTTTTGTGTAAATCATCAAACCATCAAGATTTGTACTCTGTATCACATACAAATATTCATGCGCGTGTTGCCGGTAAGGGTTTCGAGAGCGAAGTTTTTTGTAGATAGCCACGGCATTGAGTATTGATTCGGCTATATCCAGTTCGGTTAAGCCATCCACTTCCATTTCTAACCGCGCTTTTTCGCTAAAAGCATAGTTACCTGCTAAAACAGCTCGCTTAATCCGTACCAGGGTGGTTTGCATACTATATTTTAACCCAAAATGCAGATGATTTTAAGTCAGTCAATCAGACGGCAGCAATTCGAAATATGACCTGAGTCAAAGAATTGAAGGCGAATAAATACATTATAGCTGTCAAAATCGTTATTTTGCCTCATCATAATGTCAAAGATGGATAAAAAATGTGGCGGATTTGGAGCAAAATCCTTTGGTTTCACACAAATTTGACCTAATCCTTCCGTCTTTTTCTCCGGTGATTTCCATATTTCGAATTGCTGATCAGACGGTAATTTACCAATGATAAAAATGTGCCTTATCAGACCATTACCGGTTCCCCATACATCTGCTCGCCCAATTCGGCCAGCATCTCCAGCCCTTGTACCTCCTGTGCCAGCAGGGGGATGGTGAGCACGGGTGTATCGAAGCGTTCCTGAATTTCGGCCAGATAACCGGCTTGCATGGCCCGGCGCGATTTCGTGAAAGGCGTATCGGCCTGCTCTTCGGGAATGACGAAGTTGGCAACGGCAAGCCCGGTGGGAATCTCCAGCGTCGCCAAATCCTGGCTGGCGCGGTAGGCTTCGATGATGGGAGTGGATTCCGGATACATGACAAAGGCAAAGGTGCTGCGCTCTGGGCTGCGCATCATGTCAATCACGTCGGCGAAGCGCTGTTTGGCGATGTCATCGACAACGGCCGTATCCACCGAGGCAAATGCCTTCACGTCTATCTGCTTGCTCCAGTCCATTGGCAGCTCCAACATGCGCAGGGTATGGCCGGTGGGCGCGGTGTCAAACACCACGCTCTGCCACGGCCCATCGGAGGCAAATTCGATGAAGCGGTCGAAGGCGGCAATCTCTTCTGTGCAAGGAGAGTCTAACTCTTCGGCCATGGCCTTGATCGCGCCTTCGGGACGGCCGCGCTGGCGGGCATCGTCGAGAATGCGCTTTTTGTACACTTCGCCCATCGCTTTGGGGTCAATTTTCACTGCCCATAGGTTGAGCAGCCCGACCAACGGCGCCGGTTCGTCGCCGACCGCTTCGCCCAAGACATTGCCCAGGTGAGCGGCCGGATCGGTGGTGAGCAGCAAGGTTTTGATACCCTGATTTGCCAGCCAAACGGCCGTGGCGCAGGAAGCCACCGTCTTGCCCACACCGCCTTTACCGGCGAAGAAAATAGTGCGCCGGTGGCCGTTGGGCGTGATACGCGGCATAAATTCGGCTGGATGGGACAATTTGAAAGGTTCAGGAACGGCCGTGTGGTCGTTGGCGCTAAAATGCGCTGTTTTTTCACCGTGCAGCAGAGCGGCGACAGTGCGTAAGCGTTCAATCCCCTTAATCTCGCCATCCATCAGGAACATGCGCCGCACGGCGTAAGGCAAATCGCGTTCAATTTGAACCAGGTAGCCCGCCTGCATCTCGGCGCGGGCGGCGAAGAGGGCGTTGTCGGTGGCTTCCGGCGGGATGATGCCGTTGATGATTAGCTCATGGGTGTGGATTTCCAGTTTGCCCAGTTCGCCGATGGCTCGCTGCGTTTCATGGATGGCAATGGCTTCCGGGTGCAGCACGAAGGTGAAACGAGTCTGCGCCGGGTCGCGCAAAATCGCCAGGGCGCGTTCATATTTGAATTTGGCGCTTTGAATGGCGGCGGCCGGGCCGATGCAGGTCTGACCGCTGCCCTGTTCGGCGGCGCTGATGGTGTTGGCCCACTCGGCGGGCAGTTCCAGCAGGCGGATGGTGTGACCGGTGGGCGCGGTATCGAAGACGATGACGTCAAACTCTACCGGTTGGTCGGCTTCGTTGTCCAGCACCAGGAAGTCGGTGAAGCGGTCGAAGGCGGCTACTTCGGCTGTGCATGGGCCGCTCATCTGCTCATTGATGACTTCGACCATCGGCGCGGGAAAAATATCTCGGAGGGGTGCTAATGCACGTTCTTTGTACTCTTCAGTGGCTGTGTCGGGGTCAATTTCCATGGCCCACAGGTTGGCAATGCCGGTCAGCGGTGTCATGTGATGGCCGATTGGTTGCTCAAATACGTCGGCTAAATTGGCCGCCGGGTCGGTGGTAATAATCAGGGTGCGTTTGCCGGCGTCGGCGTGGCGCACGGCCGTCGCGCAGGCCATACTGGTTTTGCCCACGCCGCCTTTGCCGGAGAAGAAGATAAATTGGGGGTTCATAGGGCTTCCTTTGGGAATTTATTACAAAGGCACAAAGAGACAAAGTAGAGCTTTGTTATTGTGCCTCTGTTTAATTTTATGGGGTGACTGAATCGTTGAGGGCGGCGCGAAGTTCTTCCAGGGTTGGATAAGTGCCGGTTTTGATGACCTGACCGCGAACGGCCGTTATCGGCAGCGCCGCCATTTGTTGTTCACGCACCAGGCGCATGACGTCGTTGTTGTGCATAAATTTGTAGGGATGGCTGGTCATCTGGTAGCGTTCGACCGTCGTGCCTTCGGCTTGCAAGGTCATAATCATTTCGCTGACGTTGAGCAGCGTTTGGTCCAGCGATGGCCCGCACAGCCCGGTGGGGCAGCACATGGGGGGATCGAATAGTTCGATAACGGCCGTTTCGCTGGTGATATTTTTTTCGTCAACGGCCGTAGTGGGCATTGTTGTGAAAAGAGTAATAGATTCGTTCATGGTTGGTTACATTCCTTTGGCGTTCAGTGTTTTGCTTCAAATATTTTTGAACTAATCGAGCAAAAAAAATTAAGCGACGGCAATTTCACTCATGGGCACAAC
>ERZ795053.3429-NODE-3429-length-18052-cov-7.039451_pt1 | contig 18052 bp, 11 predicted proteins | sample MGYA00375137_ERZ795053 | MGnify/ENA primary metagenome ERZ795053 (study PRJEB30182, sample SAMN05720284) | activated sludge metagenome | isolation source: Anaerobic digester | place: Hong Kong | collected 2014-12-17 ...
AATCTTCCCATGATATTTTCCCCCTCAGTCGGGAACTACTATTCCAGGTCGCCGGCCGGTCGCCGTGACGCTTGGCTTGCGCGCGTTCGCGCTTAGCGTCACGTACCGGATTGCTGCCTGAAGCACAATTGTTGCGTCTATGTCGGGCGTGACGGTCTCGGGCGATATGATTGCGACAAGAGTTCGCTCAATACTCGCCAGCGCGTCACCGGTGGCGCTTCCCGTCTGAACGTCTGCCGCCAACCCTCTTGCCATCAAGGCCGCTACATCTGGCGTCGATGACTCTGCGATGATCGATGCCACAAGGTTGACCACCGACAGAACCGCGCCGGTGATGTCGCCCGTTACGCTTGCCGCCACCGCGTTCGCCAGGATTACGCGCGCGACTGCTGCCGTGATGAGCGCCGCATCGCTGCCGGCCGCAACGCTGGCGGCAAGCGAACGCGCCACCGATGCCGCTACCGTGTCGGGCGCGTCTGACGTTGCCGCGATCTGTGCTGACAACTCAATCATGCTCGCCAGCAAGCCGGTGATGTCACCCGTCACGCTTGCCGCTGCCGCGTTTGCCAGTATCTGGCGCGCGACGGTCGCCACGATGTCGGCCGTTGTAGAGACTGTTTCCGTACTGGAAACAACACTGCGCGCGACCGATGCGCCAGCATCTTCGGCCGTGGCGCTTTCCGCTGCCACCATTGCCAGGAAACTGACAATTGCGGCCAATGTAGCCTCTGCATCACCCGTAACGCTCACGGCGTTCACAGCGGCCACGTAGCGCCGTTGCACCGATGTCGCCGGGCTTGGGGTGGCACTGGTCGCAGAGACTGCCGCCAACAGAACGCGGGCCACCTGAGCCGCTGCCGTGTCTGGCGTCGCGCTCGTGGCACCAACGTTCGCAGCGAGCGCCCTCGCGTGCGTTACCGTCACATCGTCAGGGGTTGTCAACGTGGCCTGCACGTTTGCCAGGAACGAACGAATAACAACCGTCGAGATAGAGTCTGGCGTAGCGCTTGCTGCGGCAGCGTTGCCGACTACCGGCCGCGTGATGCCGGTTGCAATGTCGGGTGTCGCGCTTGTCGCCGCAACGTTCGGCGCGATGCTGCGCGCCACCGTGCCGTACACCCCATCGTCGCCCAGCGCGATAAGCTCCCAGGTCGGCCCGGACGGCGATCCGCCTACCAGTAGTGCGGCATTCTCTGCGCCGGTCTGGCCGCTGCTGTCGTAGGCAACCGTGCCGGTTCCTTCATCGAACTGGAAGAGGGCCATCGTGTTCGCTTCGGCGTCGAGCGTGGTCGGTGGGGTGAAAGTCGTCGTGTAGCGCCGGCTGTTGCTGACGCGGAACTTATTGAAGTACCCGTTATACCCGTAGCCGACATCGTGCTTTTCGGTGCCCAGCACAAGATAGGGGTTATCTTGCCCACTGCCGGGATTCACGCCGTTCGGATAGCTCAAGTTGCCGGTGTAGGTGCCTGTCACATCCTCGACGCCATCCACGAAAATCTGAGTGAAACCGTCAGACACGCGCCGCACAAGCGCGACATGGTGCCACTCGTTATCGCCGACGTTCGTGTCACCGTAGATGGTCGGCCACGTGGTAGATGCGCCAGCAACGCCAAAGCACACGCATAGCCGGCTCCCACTACGCCGCGTCACCCCAAGCACCCAGCCGCGTTCATGCCCCCAGATGTCACGATCCAAAATGATGTTGCTGTAGCGCGCGTCCTGGCTGTCGGTCGAGGTGTTGTCCGCGTAGGCCGCGCGCATCCAGAACTCATAGGCGAAGTCGCCGGCCCCCACGTCAATCGGCGGATCGGACGGATTGTCAAGCTCTATGCGCGCACGATCGATCTGCCCTGTCGCGTTGCCATAGAATCGCAACGCGTAATCCGTGCTCTCTCCGCTCCCGCTGGGCGTGACCGATGTCAAGGCTGGGAAAGCGGTGAAGGTTCGGCTAATTACACCGCTGGCGCTGTCTGGGGTTGTCGATGCCGCCTGAGCGTTACCTGTCAATGGGCGGGCGACGACGCTTGGCGTCGTGTCCGGGGTGGCGCTCAGGGCCGCGATGGCGGCGATAAAGCTGATTTCCGATGCCGTGCTCGCCGTGACGTTTTCGGCAGTGGCGGATGCTGCCAAGATCGCAGCGAGCAAGGGGCGGGTGGCGGCAGCGCCGGCCGTGTCTGGGGTTGTCGATGCCGCCAGGATGTTGGCGACAAGATTGTAGGTGCTTCCGCCTGAAGAGATGTCGGCAGCGGCAAAATCATCATATAGCGGGGTGGTGCTGTATGATAGCAGGCCAACACTGCGATTGCCCGAGCCAGAATAGGTTGAGTCGGTAAAGCTGAAGCGCTCAGTCCCATTGACGTAGCCGGTTATCGTGCTGCCGTCTACTACGATCCTGAGCGTGTACCAAGTGTTAGCTGCCGGTGCGCCCCATGCATAGCCGTATCCTACGCCGCTATCATCGCCGTTATCCATCCGCACGATGTAGAACGCGTCACCGGGGAACGATAGGATGGCGTAGCCGTCTACGCTTGTACTGGTCGTTCCGCTTCCAGGGACTCGCACAACAATGCCGGCACCGACACCGTTCGCTGAACGGACGCGGATAGTCACGTCAACATCGTCAGAGTCCAGCGCGCCAGAGTAGCGCAACACCCGATAGGCTCCGCCGCTGGCAGCTTGAGAAACATAAGTTGAAGCGTCAATCGCCCAGGTGCCACCGTTGACCGCTGCCCAGTTTGCGCCAAGCGAGGCTCGATTAAAATCGTCTGAATAGCTCGCCATTACAGCACCACCCCACCCAACATGATCGGCTTACCTTCCCAGGCGGCAGCGAGCCAAGCGTGCGTGCTTCTGAGCGTCGTTTCAGGGCCAGCCCCCATGTAGTCAACGCGCAATTTGCTGACCACATCCAAAAGCTGCTGCTGTGCCTCTACCGGCAGGTCGGCCCATGTCGAATCAAGCGTGTAGCCATCGGGCACGACCGGCGCGCCATACTTCCCGTTCATGCGCTGGGCAAACAGGAAGACGCCGGCCACCGTGCGTAGCACTTCGCGCCACGTATTGCCGGTGCCGATCCACTGCCCCGGTATGTTCAGGTACTCAAAAATGTCGTGCGCTTCACCCACTTCAGCTTCCGTCAGAAACCGGTCGATCTCTGCGTTGTCCACAAGATCGATAATGTCCGGGTTGCCGAGCAACGCTTGATGTTGTTCGTTGGTAGCATCGACAATGGATAGAGCCACCGGCATACTGCCGTAATCCATGACGTAGCAACGCGCGTCAATTCCGGCCTGATTGCGAGGTGACCGGAATGCCGTGCGCGCTATGCTCTTATCCATCAAGTACCATCGATGCGTCATGCTTCACCGTGCTGTTTGGGGTGGGCCATGCGGCCCACCCCTTGAGAATCTTGTCAGTTCGATACGCTGGGCATGTACACGGTAGAGCCGATGGGCGGCTCTTCCGATGCCGCTACCGCCGCGCTCATGCTCATGGGCGTGCCGGCCATGCTGCGAAACCACGTGATCCACGAGGGCCGGCCGACTGGCGTGATGTCGTGATCCATCGGTTCAGTCCTGCCGCCGCTTTGCCGCTCACCGTCGCGCGTGTGGATGTAGCCCAGCCCGTTCGGGTTGCGTGGCACTCTGGAGTAGTCCGCGTAGATACAGTCAAGGCCCGCCGCGGTGCAGTTGCGACCGTTGTCGCCGAACCGCGTGACGTACCCCCTGAAACCGTTGTGCCAGGACATCACCGGGAAGACGTAATCGATGTTGCCGGTGATGCGACTCTGATTCCAGCGGCACGCCGTATCGTCCGCCGCGCAGTAGAAAGTCAAGTTGCCGTTGCCATCGGTTTCAGCAAACGGGTCGTAGAAGAACACGTTGTAGCGGAAATCCCATAGGGTGTGATGCCACCACTCAGCCGGCGCACTGTACGAAACATCGTTATAGGGCAACCCGTTCGGGTAGGTCGCGGCCGTGCCGGCCGGTAGGCGACGATGGCAGCGTTGCTCGTCCTGGAGATCGGGATCGTCTCGCGGAACGAACTGATTGGACAGGCCAAAGTCATTGATGTTCGCCCGATTGCCAAAGTAGGCGGCATTGAAGGGGTTGTCACACAGGCCCGGTGCGGACTGTGCATAGGTCGGCGTGAAGAGCGCAAACGTGTCGATCCATCCGCCGATCTGAGCGTTGTTGCAGGTCGCCGGGTTGTTGCCGTTGGTGCAAGCGCGAATCTCTGCGCTGAAGCTGTGCCAGCGAACGTCTCTCCCCATAACCGACGCGTGAACCTGAACGCGGAACGCGTCAACACAGTAGGACGGATCGCCGTTGGCACATTGGCCGCGGCGGACAATCCAGAAGTACCCTTCGTGCTTGTATTCGTTTTCCCACCTGGGCGAGCCGTCAGCATCCAAGGTTGGGTTGCCGCCAGCATCTGCCGCGTAGGTCTGCCACGGGTAGGAAATCGATGAAGTTACACCGAAAGACTGGCCGACCGGGCCAAACAGATCGTTGACGGCGTGCGGGTTGTCGCCGTGTTGGTGATCGAAGTGGCAAGGCCCACCGGGTTGGTTGTCGTTGGCGTAGTTCAAGAGCGTGTGCCACTGGTTGGGGTCGTGCTCCGCATCGGCGCATGCGCGGTCAAACTCGCCCGTAGCGGCATCGGCTCGCAACTTCTGATGAGTGTCCGGCGACATGCCATATTCGCCAACCATGCCGGCGCTTGCCGCCCAGTTCGGCGCGCTCGCACCTGGGCCGGGGGGCGGCTCGGGCGTTGCGGTCGCCGTAGGCTCTACCGTTGGCGGCAGCGCGGTAGCCGTCGCCGTAGGCTCTTCTGTCGGCTCTTCCGTGGGGCTGTTGGTCTGCTTGCAGACAAGCCGGCCCTGCGACTTGTCATTGCTGCCATCCGGTAGCTTGACCAGCCGATTGAGCACGAGATTGCCGCCACCGATACAGGCAGCGTCAACCTTCTCGCCCGGATTCAGATTGATCACCCCGATCACTTGCGCCCAGGCGACCCCGGTTGCAAGGATAAAGATGGTGGTCGCCAGGATCGCGACCAAAATTGTACGGTTTCGCATGATTCAGTACCTCCTGTGCGATTACAAAGGTAGAGGGTGATTCCTGTGCCACCCTCTGGGGCCGGCAGGTGCATTGCCGGCCCCCATTTTTCCGTATTCCCGTAGGAATATCAGCACTTAAAAAAACGCTACTCGGCTCTCAACGCTTCGTACGAGATGCGGCCGGGCGCGCTGTGCCTCGCATTGAACCTCAGCCATACCCCGCCCAGTGGTTTGGGCGGCCTACCCTTTTCCGTGTGATAGCCTTCCATCTCTTCAAACTCTTCCTTGTAGGTAGGTAGCGAGATGTGTAGCTGGTCAAAGAAATATGGCTTGCCGGCTCCATTGATTCCGTGCACGGTGTTGACCACCGTCCAGTACTCGTGAATGTGGCCGCTGACCACGATCTGCGCATCATTCAGCATCGCCGCTCGACGGTTGTGCTGGATAACACCCTTGGTCACCGGGCCGCCACCACCCGATCCGTGCGTGAAGTAGAGGTTTACCAGTCGCCGACTGCGCCCACCTTCCATGATGCGGAACTGAACCCACCCGCTGTACCGCATGGCCTCTACCCCCAACTCCTTGGCGAGTCGCCGGGTCAGGTTGGTTTCCACCTTCTTGCGGATAGCCGATTCGTGGTTCCCCTCCGACACCATTACGATGTTCTCGGCGTACGGCCTGAGAAACGCCACACTGTCATCGATCACGCTGTCGATGTAATCTACCAGGAAGTCAGGGCTTAGCGACGCCTTGGAGCGTCTGGGATCGTCGCGGGATTGCATCACGTCGAACCAGTCACCCACTATCAAGATGCCGGCCCCCCGTTCCTGGGCCATGTCAAGGTGCTGCCTGAGCAATCCACGTTTGCAGTGCGGATTGTCAAAATGCACATCAGCGATCAACAGAAAATCCTGCGCCCACCCCGCCCCGGTCGATGTTGTCGCGACCAAGAGGCTTTGCGGACTCCGCCGACTAACAGAACAATTCCTAGTCATCCAATTCTCCCAGTCAACAGGTGGTCGGTAGCCCCATACTGCTGCTGGCCCAATAGTATTCCTGTGCGAATACTACCGACTCTACTATAGGCGAAAATGAGGTGTTTCGCAACCAATGCGCCGATTCTTCGCCAGTTAGGAACCGGGCACGGTCGCCAGTGAAGCAAAGAGGGCAGCGACCGCTCCCGCCACGCTCGCGCCGGCCGTGCCGGCCGCAACTTCGGCGCGCCAGTCATCAAGCGATAGCGTCCAAGCCGCGCTCGACACCAGCATCGTTGCGAAGTCTTTCAGCTCGCGCGAGGTGTCCTGTCCGGGCATTGTCATCGCCGGCATGTTGTTGTTGACGGTGATGCCTTGCTGCTGAAGGATACCGGTGATGATGTTTGACTCGCGCTGCGCCATTGCCTTTTCCAAGGCCGTGGCCGTCTCGCTTGTCTCGACCACCAGCGTGCCGGCGAGCCGGGCAAGGCCGACCTGTCGTAGCGCCATCTTCAACTGAGTGTGAAAGACGGTGCTATTGGTGATCAGGTCAAGGTCGATAGTGTTCGTGATAGGCATTGTCAAAGCTCCTAGTGATTGCCGGCGAGGTTATCGCGGGCGACTACTACAGTGTTTCCGTTCGGGAACCGCACGCGCAATTCCCAGTTTGCCCCCGTCCAATAGGCGTGAACGCGCGCACCGGCCGCTGGGTTGACCGGGGTGTAGCTGCTCAGAAGGTAAATCATTTGGCCGACATTGATTGTCCCCTCAATCTGCATGCCCCATGATTGCAGGGTGCCCACAGTGGTGTTGTTGATGCGCAAGTAGGTAACGCCGCTTGAGTTCAGGAAGGTCGTGCCGGCGCTGTCTTGGATCATGGCGTATTGCGTTGAGTTGGCCGCGCTGCGATGAGCAAAACCGGCATAGGCGGAATGCCCGATGTAGCCCACCTGGGCATAGCCCAGCGTATTGGCGTAGTTGCCAAGATCGCTATTGTAGGCTCCGCCGCTGACGTGGTGCCGGCCCACCGTCACCGCACCAGACGCGTCGAGGTAGAGCCGGGTCGTGCCAGCGCGTTGCAAGAGAAAATCGCCGTCATAGCTGCGAATTGTGTTGTTGCCGGCCTCAACTGTCGTGTTGAACCAGTGCGAGGGTCGGTCGGTCGTGTAGTGGCAGTAACCGGCATTTTGTGGGCCGATGCGCAGATATCCATAGCGCGAACGAATGTATGTGTACTCAAGGCTTGCTTCGTACACATTGACGGCGGCGACGGCAGGATCGACGACATAGAGTGTCGCGCTCGGGTACGTGGCATGGTTCGTGTCGAGTTCCAGGCGAACCACGTGAGCGCCCACGCTTGAATGAGATTCCGCCTCAAGCCATATGACGCCATCGCGCCTACTGTTGCTGTATCCGTAGGATCGCAAGCGCGCATAGCTGTTGTCTGTTGCTGACCATTGCGCCAGGCTGACCGAAACAGTGCCGGCGCTATACCACTCTATGGCCCGATTGGCAGAATAGGTCGAAAGACCACCATCGATATTGATTCCGTCCGAGTCAAGCCATACCGCGCCGCCACCGGCCACGATCTGCCCGGTCGTGCTGCCGGCGTACCACTGTTCGGCTCCAAGGTTGTTGTAGCCCGACAGGCGCGACCCGTCCCATTCCAGACGCGCCCCGCTCGCCCCGCCAAAGTACATCGCGCCGCTACTCTGAATCCACACGCGCCAGTTGCTGCCGTCGTGGTAGCCCAGGTGTGTATTGGTGAGGTTCAGGCCAGTGACGGCCGTCGTGCTGGCGATGTTGCTACTGCGCAGCGGCAGAGACACATAGCCCGACCCGTTCAGGCCCAGGGCCGCACGGTTGGCGTTGCTGACCACCGTTGCGCCGCTCGTGCCGTTCAGGTTTAGGGCGTTGCTGGCGTTGCCGCCCGGCGCATCGCCAATGGCCCAGTTGGCCGTGACGTTGCTCAGGTTGGGCCGCGCGGAGTTGGTCGTCACATAGCTTTGCGTTGCGGCATCGCCGCCAGTGATGTAGACCGCGCCCCGGATTGTCAAAGCCGATCCGTTCCATTCAATGGCCCGCGCTGCCGGGTTGGTGCCAAACCAAACATCATTCCAGCCGGCAATGTGCACCGTTTCGGTTCCACCGCCATCAAAGAGCCGTAGCGGCAAGTTGTGAAGCTCGAAGGTGTTGTTGGACAGTCGCAGGTAGCTTGATGTCACGGCCGTGCCGTTGCCGGCATAGAAACCGTGTTCGTCGGCGACTCCAAACCCGAGCACGCTCAGGTCACCCATGAGCGCCCGCGTGGTTTGCCCGGTTGCCGGGTGACCCGTCCAGGTCACTGCCCGCGCGTACACGTTATCGATGGCGTTGATCTGGTAAACCCCATCACCGGCCGTGCCATAGTCAAAGACCAGCGAATCAGCGCCCAGTGTCGTGCCGGGCACCATCGATCCACCCTCGCCACCACCACCACCAGACGGCAGCAAGGCCACCAGGATCGCAGCGTTGGCGGCAGCGCTGGCAAGCGTCGCCGTGCGCGTACCGGTTGGGTTTCCGTTCGCCAGCAACTGGCGCGCCATGTAGATGCTGGCGTTGCCGGCCCCAGCGTCCACGCGCTCAGTCATGCCGCTGGGTGCTGTTGCCCGGATGTTGCCGGCCGGCGCACCGATGAAGATCAGCATGGATGCCGGCGACACTGGGTCAATGGTCGGCGCGACCATGCTCGTGCTTGACGCGTTGCTTTGCGATCCGCTGGCATCGATGGGGCTTGACGTGTTGACATTCTCAAACGTCATCACGCCGACTTCCAGGCTGTCGGTCGTGTCGAGTGACCACGTGTAGGTAGCCGGCTCGCCGGCACCGGCTACGCGCCGCCAAGCCTCGACCGTGACCCCGCCGCTCGTGACCGGGCCAACAAAGCGCGTCCAGCCGCTGGGTGCCGTCAGGTTGGGTGTGCCACCGTAGGACACACCGGCGATCATCACGTGCCCGGTTGTTGTCCCGGCCGGCACGGCCGGCGCGACGCTCGTGCTCGATCCGCCGCCCGGCGCGGGTCTCAGTGCCACCGTCGCCACCGCGCTGGGGTGACTCTGATTGAGCGTCCCTGTGCGCGTGCCGGTCGATCCGGCCGTGCCCAAAAGTTGCTCTGCGAGGTAGGCCCACGACCAGCTACTTGTGGCGACATCGGCGACTTCGGTCATGCCGCTGGGTGCCGTGCCGGCGCACCCAGCCGTAGCATCATCATTGATGCCGGCCATGAAGAGCAACATGGCATTGTCGGTCAACGTCGTGACGCCGTTACCCACCACGTTGCTTGATGCCGTAGCGTTGGCGCGCGCTGTGGAAACGTCGATGGGTGTGCTCGTGTCAACCCCACCATAGGTCACGATGTAGCCGGCGATGTCGTCAGACCCGTTCAGCGTCCACGTGTAAGACGCCGGCTCGCTGCCACCCGCCACGCGGTAGTACACCCAGATTTCAGAGTTGGATGCTGCCTGGTTTTCCAAGAGTGTCCAGCCGCTGGGCGCGCTCGACATCGCAAGCGAACTGTAGGACGCGACCAGGGCGATCATCACGTGCCCCGATGCCGTGCCCGATGGCCGGTTGACCGTCAACCCTGCGCCGCTGTTGGTTATCGCCGTGCTGACGCCGATGCGCGTGATGCTGGCATAGCCGGCCCCACCGGCCGCTGTCGCGTTCGTTGCCGTGCCGATCTCTGCGATAGTGTTATACGAAATGCTGCCGGCCGACCGCGTGAACGTCCATGATTGAGTTCCGTTCCCGTTGTCGGTGTAGCCCGTCACGACACCCCAACAGTCATCGACCGTCAGGCCCCCGCCGCCGCGACTGTAGCCGGAAAGCAACACGTAATCGCCAGACTCGAAGACGGCGACGCCTGGGCTTTCCTGCCAGTCTTTGATGGTCAAGGTTGCCGTAGCGCCAAAGGCCGGCGCGGTGAACGCGGTGGCAATCTTGGCGACCGACTTGCCGATGATCTGCCGGCCGGCAAGCGCTTGCTCAAGGTCGGCTACCAGTCGCTCGACGTGCATTGTATTGCTGAAAGTTCGCCGAAAATCGGCAGCGCCCGCGTAGCTGACGGCCCACCCTGTCAACTCTGGATCGTAGCTGTCGGTGCGCGTCAGGGTGTCGGCCATGATGCGCAGAATGTTGCCACCAGGGTCTAGCCGTAGCTCTGACGCCGGCTGCACCGTCATCGATACCCCGCTCGCCGTGTCCAGTAGTGGCGAGCGTAGCCGGGTGACCAGGGTCAAATTGTCAAGATTCAGGCCCCCGCCGCTGTCGCTCTTCAGGATTGCTTCGGTTGCCCCGTTGGCCGATGGCGTCAACAGGCCCAGGGTGTTGGTTGCTGTCAGGCCGATGATCTGCCACTGTGCGCCCGTTGCCGTGTGATCCGCTGTGCTCGTGATGGAGTGCTGCCGGTTATGGTGGTCGTTCGGCCCGATGCCGCTCAGGTCGCTATGGGCAAGCTGGGCGAAAGCTGCCGTCGTGGCGCTTGACGCGCGTAGCACGTAGCCGGCAGTCAACCCGCTGACAGTGTGATCTGGCCCCAGGCCCGAGGTTGTCGCCAGTACGTGCGATTGCGCGTGATGGTCGTTTGCCCCGATGCCGCTCAAGTCGCCGTGCGCAAGTTGCATGAAGCGCGCCGCCGCTGCGCCGGTAGCGCGCAGTACGAAACCGGTCGTCAGATCGTTGACGGTATGATCCGGCCCCAGGCCCGAGGTGGTCGCCAGCACGTGCGATTGCGCGTGATGAGCGTTGGCGTTCGCCGCGTGCGTGTTCAGGTTGGTCTGTACGGTCGAGACGCTGGCGCTCACGGCCGAAATGGAGCCGGGCAGCGTCGAGACATCGACACCATCGACTGTGCCGCCGACTACGATGCTACCCTCGACGTTCAGGCTCATGGAGCCGGCCCCAGGGTTGGCAATATACAGAACGCGATTCCCGCTCGACGTAGAGCGCACATACATATCGCCGCTGTCGAATTGCCAAATCTGGCCGGTCAACTGGGTGCCACCCGTCACAGTGCCGGCTACCAGTTCATCGACGTAGAGCCGTCGCCAGTAGCGGGATGCAGACCCCAGATCGACGGCGCTCGACACCACCGGAATGACACTGACGTAGGATTGCACGATCTGGTCAGCGTCTGACGTGCCGAACGTCAGGGTTTCAATGCCGGTCGTTGGATTGCGCGACGCGTCAAGGCCGGGAAATCCAACGATTGTATCGACACCGAACCAAATCGACTTGCCGTCCGCCCAAAGCATGAGCCAGGGACTCAGGTCGGGGTCAGCGTTGCCTGGGTCAACCTCAAGCACCAGATAAGGCGGGACGCTGCCTGCCGTGTACTGACTGGCGTACATGCGCGCCAGGGGCGAGCCGGTGCGGTTGGCCGGGTCGGGCCACCAGGACACGGCCCGATCATTCTCAGTCGTCGGCATTGTGAACCGGTCGTAAGCGGCCATGCGCAGATCGACCCCGCCGCGACTCAAGACCACGTTACCATTGCCGGCGACGATATTGCCCGACGTGTTCAGAACGACTTGATCCACCCCATCGTATTGCCCGACGATCTCGGATGCACCGATATTCCAGCCGCGTAGCGTGCTGTCCTTCGTGCCGTAGCTTGGGCCGGCCTGCACCTGGATCAAACCACCGGCGATGATGGTAGAAGAGACGCGCTCGTAGTTTACCCCATCTTCGATATTGTCCATGTTGGCGTCAATGAAGTCGCCAAACCCGCTCGACCCAGGCAGCACGGTCAAGGTGCCGCTGAAGGATAGCTCTGCCTCTGATTCATCCCATACCAGTTTCTGCCCTGCCGGTTGCCCGATAATCAGATCGCCCGTCGCTGCTGTGAAGGTGAAACCGGTATCCAGCGCGCTGGCAACGTTGCGGCCAAAGAGCACGTTGCCGCCACTGATAGAGACCACCTGGTTCGCGCCGTCGTACTGGGTGAAATCGGCATCGCGCAGGATCACGCCCGCATCGCTCAGTTCGGCCGTTTGCCCGTTGCCGGCAGCGAAGATGCCATAGGTGCCCGTTGGCGAGCCGCTGACGGTGCCCAGGCTTGTCAGGTTGCCGATCTGGACGTGTGTAGTGATGTTGGCCGGTGTGTACGGGTTAGCGCCGGCCCAGCGGCCGAAACGGATGTAGGGCGCGCCGCTCAGGTCGATGGCACTCAGGTGGATCGTGCCCTGTCCGCTTTGCCCAAAGTCAACGGCCAATGCGCCGGCCTGGAAGTCAAGGCCGGTCGTGCCCTGGCGCAGCGTGAACGTCCATGTTTGTGTGCCGTCGCCGTTATCGGTGTATCCGGCGACCGTGCCCCACACGCGCACGTTTGAAAATCCCCCGCCGCTCGTGTCCACTTGCTGGAACATGAGCCAGTCGCCGTTACTGAAGACGGCCCCCGCCATGATGGGCGAGTCTTCAAAGGTCACGGCCACCGTACCGTTGATTGAGCCGGGCATGGTGAACGCGTCGGCCACGATGCCGTAGCTCTTCGCCCAGTATTCCTCGCCGCGGTCTACGCGCACTTCGTCGGACACAAAAACGCGCGTGTGGAGTTCGTCGGTCTGGATTGCCCCGATTGTCAAGGCGTACCACCCGGCAACCCCGGCGACCTCATTGATCTGCCAGCCTGTGATGGCCGGGATCGTGCTGGCGAAATTCTCGTTGCGCAGCGTCGTGCCATCGGCGAAATCGACGCGGGTAGCCGGCGCAATTCGCAGAACGTTCGGTGCTAAAATCTCGTTGGCCGTCAGCCGGTTCAGAATGACGCTGCTCTGCGCGTCGCTGCGTAGCAACTGGCTCGGGTAGGTCACCGCGTCACTGTAGGCGAGCACTTGATGGCTGTGCCCGGTGCCGATCACCGTGTTGGTTGTCGATGCCGACACCGCGGCCGGCGTGCCCAAATATAGGCCGTCATCGTCGGCAAGACCCGGATTACTGGCGCGTAGGTTCAGACTGATTGCCTGTCCGACCGTCACCGCGATGGCGTTGACACCGGTGGCCCGGTTATGGTGCGCGTCCGGGTCAGCAGCGTGCACGTCCAGGTCAACGCCATCGATGGTGACCCCGCCGCTCACCGACAGGTTGCCGATAAGGGGGCGCGTGCCGTCGCCCTTCAAAAATTGGGGTGCCTGGATGTCGTCAAGCGTGCCGTAGTGCTTTGGGCCGGCGATGTCGTGCGATGTGGTGCCACCGACCATGATGCCGGTTCCCCCGCCACCCTGGGCCGCCGATTGCTTGCTGTCGATTCTGCGCTGCGGGTCTCGCTTAGGCATCGAACTCTTCCAAACTCGCCTCAAAGGCATACAGGACGTTGCGGACACAGTAGGTAGCGCCGGGTGGACACCACCCCAAATCTTCAAGGTCTAGGTACTTCGGATCGGCGCTCTCTTCGTCATAGTCCATCGTCTCGGAGTAATCGCCGCCTTCAGCCTCGCGTAAGAGGGTGATCGTCGGCGCGTCGTCGGCATCATCGACCAGATAGACAAGCCAGCGATGTACACGCCGAAACACATACGACGTGCGAGATTCACCCCAACCGTATTCCGATCCGCCTGTTGACTGCTGCGCCATAAGACCGGGATGGGCGCTTGCGAAGTGGGTCAGGTTGCTGCTGTAGATATTCAAATTGTCGTCAAGGTTCGTGTCTGGGTCTGCATGTTCCCAGGTCACAGGATCGGTGAATGCCATTAGATGTAGGCCCTGACTGGCATCTCGCCAACAATCGTAGCGAACTGGTGATCCGCCACGTCAGAATTGTTGCCCACGCGCCCGTACACCTCAACCTGATACCAATTGCCCACGGCCGGCATCGTGCCCGGTAGCGATACCACCGACGTGACTCCAGCCGGCGCTTCGTAGACGTAGTGATCTGTGCCGTTCCAGTCCATCGCAATGGTATAGCCCAGGTCGCCAGGAACCGACGACGATGGGGTAGCCTCGTAGATGCTTTGACCATTCAGGTAAATGCGATCCGTTCGGTTGAATCCAGACGATCCGCTTTGCGTGTGTGTCCACGAGACGTACAGGTACCGGTACATGCGCCGTATCCAGTACCGTCGCCGGCCGGTAGCCTCGCTTGGCCCGGTGATAAACGGATAGATGCACCGGGCAAACCCGGCCTGAATTGGGCCGGCTCGATAGTCGAGTAGGTACTGGGTGTTGACCGCCAGGGCGTTCAGCTTGCTCGCCGGCACCGTGCTCGCAAAGTTCGGGATGGCTTGCGGATAGGTCAAGCCTCCCCCAGACTCTTGGTGTTCAAGCAAATAGATGCCAGTGACGGCATTTCCGATCCACGCGACAGTATAAGGTAGGCCGACTACGAGACCGGAGACCGCGTTCAGATCGACAACACCAGAAAGGCCGGTGCCGATGGCGGTCGCTACCGTGCTATTGTTGATCCGCAAACTCGCATCGACCGCGCCGTGTACGAACCAGTGAAGATAGCGGAACCGATGCAGAATGACCCGCGGATCGTTCAGGTTGATTTCTTTCGAGCCATAGTTGAATGGCTGCAAGCCGTCAATGTAGCGGTGCGCCGTGCTCAGTTTGTTCAATTCGAGCGCCGACAGGGGCACCCCATCGGCAAACTCGGGCATCGCGAAACCTAGTGCCATAAGACCCGCCCGGAATCGGAAATGTCTACGCCGACGATGAAGTAATTGTTGACGCCGGCAAGGCGACTGTCATCCAAGATGGTGTAATCCTCAGTGTAGGCAAGGCCGCCTTTGCGCGTGATGGCGATCTGCCACTTGATGGCGATGATCGGCCCGGTCACTACAGTACCGTGCGTCTCGACCGAAACCCGATCACCCAGGTTGCGCGCCGGGTTGCCACGCACGCGCTTGATCTCAAATATAGGTTTCGGCTCGCGATACCACCATGCCCAGACCTTGGCGGCAAGCTCTGCCTGCCATTTGCTTTGAATGTACGGATTGCCGCGCACGTCGAGCCGGCGATCCGTGTATGGCGTCTCAAGTTCCTCGCTGTGTTGCTCTGCCGACTCGCCAACCAGCGGCCTGCCCTTCAGCACGAACTTACCCACCATCACGGCCTGAGATGCGTTGTTGGTGATGTTGATCTTGGTAAGCTGCCCACCCCATTCATAGGTGATGGTCACCGACGCGCTGGCGTCGTTTCCGCTGAGCCACCGGATCGCGTAATCCTCATTGTTGACCGGTGTCTCAAAGTCGAGCACCGGCGAACTCATGCGCGCCTCGATAACCTCAGTCTTGCCCGGATCAATCACGCGCGGGCGCGGTAGCTCCCACACCTCAGACCCTGGCGAGCCGGGCACGCGGTCGGCATAGTCAACGGTGATTTCGTCATAGAATGCTTTGTCATCCCAAACCGGTGAAACATCGTCAAATTGACCCATGCGCAGCGCTTCAGGCGTGTCGTCGTTTGACCAACGCCACATCTTCCAGAAGTACACGCGGCCGTCGCGGTTCACGAATACCCGGCCGCTGCCGGCCTGGGCCACGTCGCCAAGCTCTTCCCAGATTTCCTCATCATCAAGCCACGAGTAGGGCACCTTGGTCGTGGAATAGTCAAGCGTGGCATTGACTAGATTCGCACCGGCATAGGTCGGTGACACGAAATCGACGCCATCGGTAAGACCGGCCAGCGTCATGTAGTGGGCGAGTAGCTCGTGCTCTTTGTAGTCGCGCAGCACAAGCGTGCTTTGCTTGCTGCGCATGGCCTCAGACACGTCGTAGACGGTGACCGTGATGCGGTTGCCCTTGTAGTCCTCGCTGACGTACTTGGCAAACCCGCTGAAGACGGTCTGCCAACCGGTGTTATTGATGTTGACTTGCATCCGCACGCGCTTGTGATAAAAACCGCCAGTGTCGGCAAAGTCAGACACGAAAGAGCCGGCCACGTGCGAACTGTACCGGTACCCCTGGTTGGAAAGGGATACTTGCATCTGCTGGCTTTTCACCTTGTTGCTGGCATAGTGATCGAAACCCGGCAGCAACTCAAGCGATCCGCTGGCAGAAATGAAGTATGGCGTTTCGTCAGTCCACGTCAGCGCGTTGTTTGGATCGCCGCCATTCCACTGGATTTGTAGGCGAATGTCCAGGCTGCGCGTCGCAAACCCAGGATCGGTATATGCCATCACTCAAGCCTCAGACTGCACGTGATCTGATAGAGCGTCTGAAACACAGGATCATCAGCCCGTATACCAACGTACCCGGTTATCGAAATCGGCGACGCGTCGGGCATGTAGGTTGCCGTCCAGTTGTTTCCCAGCAAGTCAACAAGCGCCGCCGATCCGTTTTCCAGCAAGGATTGCCAAGCCGTCTCGATAGCCGTGCGTTCGGCCGGCAACGCGTCCGCCCACTCGATCACCACCTCGCGGTAACCGGTCGCCACACCGGCGCGCGTGTCAATCGTGACCGTACCATCCATGCCGCGGTGTTTGGTTGCCCGGTTGTAGTGCGACTCTTGCCAGCGTTGGGGCAATGGCAGTGTCTGGCCGGCCAGCGTCATCGTCATGGCGATTCATACCACGTCTGAACGATAAAGGTCGCCTGAGCGTCGTACACAAGCGGCCCCTCTCCGCTGTCGGTAAAGCCCTGCATGGAGTCAGATGTCATGTTGTCGGTCTCCGGGTCAACGGTGACCATGGCCGTATCGCTGTCGCCACCGTAGGAGATGCCAAGCCCTGGGCACTCAAGCCGCACATAGTTGGTATTGGCCGTGCTGACGGCAAGGCGAAGCGTTGCCATCTCAGACATACTCAAGTTCGCCCAGGTCAGTTTGATGCGCTGGATCGGGATCGAGTTGGCCGGGTTGATGCCATAGGACGCGTAATATCGCTTGAAAACCTGGGTGCGAAACCCGCCGTAGGTAAGATTGGCCGTGATGACCCGACCCGACACGATGTTTAGCTCGCTCGGGTTGGGTAGCGAAAATACGCCCAGGATCATACCGATCCACCCCCACCCTCGCCCGAGTCGTTGGCCGCCGCCGCCGATGCCAGTAGCGGCACAAGCTCGCTCACCAGGATCGCCAGCAAGCCGGCCGGGATGTCGGTCTCCAGCGTCTTCTTGAACTCTTCGCCAAACCAGCCGGCGACGCGCTTGCCAGACCCCTGCACGTCAGCTTGGGCCGCGTCCAGCGAGCCGACGATTGACGCCATGGCCCTGCCGCCTGGGTTGCTTTGAACTGCATGGGCAACCATCGCCTCGGCCACGGTATCGACTATGGATACCCCTTTATCTTCTACCGACTTCACCGCTTCCGGTGGCGGCTCCATGTTGCCCAAAACCGGAGTGAAGATGTTGAACTTTTCCTGTGCGGCCTCTTCGCCCTCCTCGCCGGCCTTCGCCTCACCTTCGGTAGTGCCCGGTGGCCCCCCACCGTTGATCAAGGTGTCCAGTTCGGCCATGATTTCCTCAAAGGACTTAGTGAACGCCGTCGCCATCTGCCGGCCAGCCGCTGACGCCTGGGATTCCAGATCGTCATTTAGGCCCAGCATGTCGGCTATGTCTTCGTCGGTAAGGCCCTCTTCGCCACCCATCTCGAGAACCTTCTGTCGAACGTTCTCGACATACTGATCCATTTCGGATTGGCCCTTGATCTTTTTCAGCACCTGCTCGGCGGCGCGATCCACGTCGTAGAACATCGTGGTAAGGCCGTCTTGGTGATCCTTCACCATTTGAGCCGCGGCCTGCTTGACGGCATCTTCCCCTTCGGCTAGAACGTCTTCGGGGAACATACCCTTCAGACCTTCAAACCAGGGCGATTGGAAGCCCTTGACCGCCACATCGGCCATACGCCGCGCGTTCTCATCTACCTCATCTTCGCGCGGCAGCAACTCATCAAGCGGAATGAGACCCTGGGTTGTGTCTTTTGAGACGCTGCGTACCATGCCCTCAATGGCGGCATTCATGCGCTTCGTGGCACGTTCCATTGCATCGGCTGCGCCACCGGCCGCGTCGCCAACCCCGCGGAATTCCGCTTCCATGTCGGAAAC